>MTLC01000217.1_pt2 | contig 56358 bp, 48 predicted proteins | sample 1982451 | NCBI WGS metagenome assembly MTLC01 (sample SAMN05710165, study PRJNA340218) | biofilm metagenome | isolation source: sample SPH anode biofilm adapted to +100 mV | place: USA | collected 2012-02-03 | reverse complement strand
CGTACGTGATCGCCGCCGGCGCGCCCCAACTGATCACCGGCGTCGCCTTGGTGACAGCGACAGTTGCCGCTGCCGATGTCGCACTGCTGTAGTTGCTGTCCGCCGCCTTGGTTGCGGTGACGGAACAGGTTCCCGTGCCACTAATGATGGTGACCAGTCCCGACAACGGATCGACTGAACAAGAACCGTTCGCAGAATAACTGACCGCTCCCGTGCCGCTGCCGCCAGAGGTACCCACCGTGAAGGTTGCGCCGTATGGTTGGGCCGTGACGGGCATCCCTGTTACCGTCAGGGTCGTCTGGCTGGCCAGGTTCACATCGAAAGCGGTGCTCGTTCCGCTCGGTGTGCCGCTTGTCACCGTAATGACCCGTGCAGTACCAGCAACGGAAACCGTCACGTTACCGGTCCAGACGCCGTTTGTGAACGCCCCCGTCGTGAGGGGACTAATTGTCGATCCACCGGACACGCTCAGGTTCGCCGTCCCTCCAAAGGAGGTCACCGTATTGCTGGACATATCCATGGCAGTCACTGTGATGGAGAAAGGAGTCAGTGCCGTCTGGGTACCGACCGCCGAGATGCCAAAATGGTTGAGCGGCCCCGGGGCTACGGTAAACGTGTTGCTCGTCGCCCCGGCAAGACCGGAGCTGGTCGCCGTCAGGGTGTACCCGGCCGCCGCCCTGTCGAGGGAGAGATCGGAGAAGGTGGCGATACCGCTGGCAGCCGCCTTTGTCAGTGTTCCCGAAAGCGTGCCACTGCCGGGATTTGTGCCAAGGGCCACGGCAACGGACGCCGTACTGCTCGTTACAGTGTTGCCGTACTGGTCCTGGATCGCCACCTGCACTGCCGGCGTTATGGCCTGCAGGGAGACCGCATTCGTCGGTTGGGCGGTAAAGGCCAGCTTGCTGGCAGCGGCCGGGCTTACCGTTATGTTTGAGCTGACACCACCTAACATCGAATTAATGGTATCGTGAACGTTGACATTCTGGCTCCCCGCTGTTTTCAGGGTCACATTGGTAAAGGTATGGGTTCCGTTGTCAGCACCGATGAAGGTATAAGGTGATGCGTAACTTGCCGGCAGATCTGCCTGGGAATCAGTACTGAGAAAGAACATAGACCCCGTGTAGCCGGTAGCGATATTGCCATAGGCATCCTTAGCGGTCACAGTAACGGTGAAGACCGATCCCGCGATTGAAGATACCGGAGCGGTTATGTCAAAGGTGGCAGCAGGAGCTGCTGCCACTGCAATAATACCACTGGTGCCACTAATCGTGCCGGTAGAGAAATCGGTGACAGAAACCGTCCGGCTCCCCGCAGTATAAAGAGTAATGCTGTAGGTGCCTATAGCAACACCCCATGGGGGGAGAGACGCTGCAGAGTCAGTACTGGTGAAATTAATACCACTGCCGAAACTGGTGGTATTTTCGTAGGCATCCCTCGCTGTCACGGTGACGTTGAATGCCGTGCCGGCCGTAACAGGCGATGGCGCAGCTACATTAAAGTGCGTGGCAGGACCGGGATTTACGGTGATCGGGCCGGTAGTACCGGTAAGCGTTGAGGTGACGGTATCAGTCGCTGTAACATGCTGGTACCCAGCTGTCTTCAGAGTAAGCCCACTGGTGAAAGTATGTGTGCCGTTGTCTCCGGCGACAAACGTATAATCTGACGGCAGGACCGCCAGACTGTCCGTACTGGTGAAATGCACCGTTCCGGTATAGCCGGTTATAGTATTGTTCCACAGGTCCTGGGCCGTTACGGTGAAATTCGCGGCTACCCCCGCCGTCTGCGGGTTGATTACTGAAACGGCCAAATGATGCAGCGGGCCAGTATTGACCGTAATCGAAACGGTAGCCGTCGCGGTGGTATAGTTGGCCGTATCGTCGGGAGTAAAGGTAACTGAAAGGGTGTGCGTGCCGACATTCAAGAAGGCATTCAACGGAGGATCGTAAGCAAATGTTCCCGATACCGTCGTCGTCGCGTTCAACTGGGTGGTGCTCAGGGGAGTGTTATAAGTGATATCAGCCGGATTGTTCCAGGTGATCGTCGGCGTTGCCTTGTTCACAGTTATGGTGGTGGTTGAATTGCTGGTGCCGTAGGTTGAGTCACCGAAATACGTGGCAAGGATTGTATGGGTACCGGCTGGGAGGCTATAGGGGAAAGAGGTGGAGGTTCCGCCACTAAGCGCAGTAGGTGCATAACTGGTTCCATCAATGGCATATCCCACGTAGCCGGTTGCGGCAGAAGGAGATACAGTAGCGGTAAATGTTACCTGCTGACCGTAGGTCGAAGGGTCAGGACTGGCGCTCACCGTCGTCGTGGTCGGAGCGGGATCATTGACCGTCAGCTTGCCGGCATCAGCGCTGCTGTACCCGTCGGAGGAACCGGTCAAATCACCGTAGATATAAGGACTACCGTTATAGGAATAGCGATAGACATAATCATACGAGCCGGCAGTCGGCACAGTAAGGGTCGTGACGTATTCGTACTTGCCTGAAGAACTACTCCACGCGTAGCTTGAATTGTAAGGCGCTGTCTTCCATATCCAGCCATTGGCAGGGATTGAGGGATCGGTACCGGTCGGGCCATACCCCAGCTCCGCGACCAGTCCCGGTGCCGGTCCCGGGCCGACGTCGGTCACACCAGGGAGGTATACCTGTCCGAAAATATTTTCTGTGGCCTGGTTAGTCGTAACTGTTGTGGCGGTAGGCCACTGGAGATTTCCCCACTGCGGCAGCGTCTGTGGCACGTTGCACGGCACCATTATTTCGGAAACCGCATTGCCGTGGGCAGATAAACTCGTGCCAGTAGTCCATATCGTGTTTGACGGCGGATTGCTGCCAAAGATGTTCACCCACGCCTGATCATCCACGTTCATAACGATGAACATGCCAGTATCGTCGGTTGCCGTCGCTGACGGGTTGAATCCCCCCGTTCCGTACGTCTGGTCGTAATAGACAACGGTATAGGGTGAAGCAGTGACCTGCATGCCGCTGATGGCTGCCGCCGGGTTCTGGCTATTGACGACCCGTCCGATGATGGCCCCCTTGCCGGGGGTGATGCCGAGGCTGGTGAGGTCGCTGAAGAGGACGAACGGATACGGAATCGTGGTATCGGCAGAGAAGTTGAGCGGCCCGGTATAAATCGGCACATAGCCGGTCTGGCTCATCATCAGCTCGAAATTTGAACCTCCAGGGAGGCCGCTGATGGTGAATGCCCCACCAGCTGAAGAGCCGGCAATATTGGATGTTCCCAGCTGGGTTACAGCAACACCGGTCACGGGTTGATTGTCGCTGTTGACGATTGTGCCAGAGACGGAGATGACAGGAGCCGCCGGCATGTCAACGCTGCTAACGCTGCCCGCGTGGCCGACCACTGTAACAGGATTGACAAGGTATCCGGCTTTTGTTGCCGTTACCGTCACAGTTGCGAGGTCGGTTATGCCGGTGACGTAAAAGATGCCGTTGCTGCTGGTGGAAGTGGCAGTGGGGGAGATATTTCCACTACCATCGTCATATTTGACGGTAAAGCCCGGCGTAGTCGCGATGATGAACCCGCTTGCGTCGGGGGAGGTCTGGTCGGAAACGTGCCCGCGGATTACCCCGGTGGAGGCATCGTTATTATTCCAGGAGTTGAAGGTCGCGGTCGGATAGAGCGCCATGCTATACCAGCTGGCGTTGTTGAGGGTTCCCGAGTAGGCCGATGCATAGTTAGGTGCAGAAAATTTGAGAACAAAGTCCGTATTCCAGGGGACGCCGGGTAAACTATAGTTATTGCTCGTACCACTCATGTTTATGCTGCTGGTACGCGTTATCGAGTTTACAGTAAAGGTGGCCGTGACAGAAGCAGTCGTTGACATTATGTTTGACGACGTAGCGTCGGTAAACTGCCCCGAGACCGTCATCATCTGCAGGACAGTAAGCTGGCTAGTGCTGAACTGGCTGGTCTTACCGGTGCCGGTGTCGGTTACCTGGATAGAGCCGGAGTAGGCATTCGATGGCACGACGACCGTCAGTTGCGTCGCAGTAGCGGTTGATGCCGCCACCGATGCGCCACCACCGAAGTAAACCATGTTGTTACCGGCGGTGGTGTTGAAGTTCATCCCGGTGATGGTCACCGTATCGCCCGGCAGCACAGTTGTCGGGGTAAAATCGGTGATGACCGGATCGGTGCCGGTGATGTTGTAGCTGGCGCTCCCGTCGCTGCCGTAAATGCCCGCGCCGCTTTTGAACACGTAACGGAGGTTGATTGTGGTGGCAAAGGGACTGGAAAGCGTAATTGTCGAACCGCTGGTGCCGATCGTATTTCCGCCATTGCGCGGGTCCGAGCCGTCCGTCGTATAGAAGAGCGTGCCGGTTACAGCCGGCGACCAGGTCACCGTAACCGGGGAACCGCTGGCAAGCGAACTCCCCGAGGGAGGATCAAGGGAAACGGTCGGCATCTGGGCACCCAGCACCGGCCCTTCGCTGACGGTACCTTTATACACCTGGTACATGGAGGGCGAAAACGTGTACCCCGTTGCGGCGGCATCCAGGACAACCATGTCCCCCTGTTCTATGCCGGTAACGAAGAAACGGCCGGAACTGGTGGTTGACGTGAGGGTCGTATCGGGTACGCCACTGCTGTTGCCGTAGATGACTTTGTATGGTGTCGTGGGGCTGGCTGCGTAGTTTTTGCTGTGAACATCCAGGACGGCACCGCTAAGGGGAGTGCCGACGGAGGTATCCATCACCTTGCCGGCAATCATGCCGGCCGTCCCTGCACCGATCGCCCCGAAGGAGCTATCGATGGCACTGAAATTACTGAGATCGGCAGAGGAGAGCATGAGGTAGTTCTGCCCGCTGCTGTCCTCCGTGTTGGTCATGAAACGGGTATAGACATCCAGGTAGAAATTTGTGCCGTCATGAAAATTGACCACATGGGGAACACCGGCCGAGATGGAGGAGAGGGAGTAACCGCCGGTGGAAGAAGAGGTTGCCGTGACCGGCGTGCCGGTGCCAATGGTACGCATCGCTATCCCGTTTAGGCCAGTGCCTGACAAATTGGTTACTTTCCCCGAAAGCGTGTAGGTCCGTTCGAAGGGGGTGGAACTGGCCGTGGTCGTTCCCGACCCGTCGGTGACGGTTATGGGGCCACGGGCCGCGCCCCAGGGGATCGTGGCGGTTATCTGCGTGTCGCTGTTCACCGTATACGATGCTGCCGGCATACCGTTGAACGTAACCCCTGTTGCCCCCGTGAAGCCGCTGCCGGTTATGGTAACGGTACCGGTGGCGCCGGTTGCCGGGGTGAATGAGGAGATCGTCGGCCCGCCTGACACAAGGGTGAAGCTCCCATTATACCTGAGCGAATCCCCCATGACGTCGTCGAGCTGCAACCAGCTCCAGGTGGTGGCTCCGACCGACAACGGCCCGCTCATGGTCGGTTTCAGCCAGTTGGTGGCCGACGTATAGTTCTCGCCATAGCCGCCATTGGACGAACTCACACTGACCGTATAGGGGATCATGGTCTGGGGAAGGGAATAGTGCCAGCCGAACATGGGGGCGGAGAGGTCGGCACCGGGGATCGTGACATTGCCGACCGGGAAGCTCTGGCCGAGGAAATCGTCGATGGTCCCCTTGACAACCGTCACCGGCTGCGTTGCGCTTGTGCCGTCGGCATAGGTTATGGTGGCCGTGTAGTCGTCACCCCCCTGCGGCTTCGACGAAGCGTTGATGTACAGTTCTCCCGAACCGGTGAATGACACCCCTTCCGTGGGGAGCACTGCGCCGTTAGTACCGTTTGCCAGTTGGATGTTGACCGCCCGCTTCCCGCAGTCGCCGTAGGAAAAGGTGAGCCCGTAACCGGGCGACGTATTCCCCTGGTTGAACTGGGCGACCGTGTTGACCGAGATGTAGCTGTCGCGCTTCGAAATTTTCTGATCGGGAGCAATGACCGGCTGGCTGCTCTCGACGAGCAGACGGGCCTCTTCGTTCTTCTCGTTCAGGCGGTAGAAGGGCGTTCCCGGATTGTTGGTGGAACTGTCCATCAGGAACAGTTCGGTGCGGTAGGCCCGGGGATTGGCCGCCACGCCGGGGATAGAGAAGGTCTGTAGGGTTGACGGATTGGTAACGGCCCATATATAAGGCGGATTGTCGCTCCAGTCACTGAGGGCAACCGCCAGAGTTTTACCGGCAAGCTCGGTAGGGGTGAAGGCGGAAAGATCGACCCGGCCGGTGACGGTGGCGCCGGTAGCGCAGGAACTGAACACGTTGCAGGTATCAACAATTGTTGTGTTTGCGCTTGCAGCCACACCAGAATAGGGCGTTGTCCCCACATAAGGGGTCACGGTGCAGGAAAGCGTTGATGCCGGATCAAGTCCCCCGATGATGAGCAGCGCCATCTTTTTGTCCATGCCGGAAACGGAGATGGTCCGGTTGATGGTTCCCTGCGTACTGCTGTTGCAGGCCACGTCGTAGGAGTCGGCAACGATGCCGCCGGTGCTGGGGTCGGTCTCGTGGTTGATGAGCAGTACTGCCCCCCTGGTACCGGGAAGGAGGTTGACATGGTTACCGTCTTTAAATGTGCTGGAGGGGGCAACCGGCGGCATGTCGCTCAGTGTAATTGTACCGGTATTAACATCTCCGCTGACCGTCACGTTGCTTATCATGTTTGCCGGGTCGTTGGCGTGGAACACCCCCGTCCCGGTCCGGTCGAGGAAGGCGGCAAGGTTATAGGTCCCGTCCGGCACCCCCTTTATGGAGAATGCCGTGGACACCGACGGGTCCAGTGAGACGCCATAAACCGGATCGTTTCCGCTGTTGTTCGGATCCATGACAACAACATACACCCGGCCGGTGGAGCTTGAACTGTTCGTCACCGTTCCGGAGATAGTCGCGGCATAAGATGCCACTACGCCGACAATCAGCACCAGAAACGCCACCACCGGAATCATCCGCACCACCAAGCTACGCAAACCTTTCATACACCCTCCCCTGTCGCTAACCGCGAAACTGCACAATCTTATTCGAATCAGTAGATTAATTTTTATAAACAAAGTAATAAAACCACAGCGTGGACAGGCCGGAAAAGAGGCCCTTACCGGGACAATCGGAGGCGTCACGCCATATAACGCAGGCCAACGCCATTTAACTATATTTCCATGTAATTTCAGATACCTTCACCCCTCAAGGACCCGCATTATCGGCCATCAAACAAAGTTATAGAAAATCAACATGCCAATTTGAATTTAATTACATGCACGTATTTTGCCAATAAATAATTGCATAGCAATAGCAGTAAAAAACAAAAACCGCCGGAGATTTATCTTCGGCGGTTCTGTTCACTGCTGTTGCAAACAGCCACCCTCTCCCTCAGGGAGAGGGCAAGGGTGAGGGGATAGGGGTGGAGGGACTGCTCAGTACCGGTAGTGGTCGGTCTTGTACGGCCCTTCCTTGGGCAACCCCAGGTATGCCGCCTGCTCGTCGGTCAGCTCGGTGAGCATGGCGCCGAGGGTCCGGAGCTGCAACCGGGCCACCTTCTCGTCCAGCTGCTTGGGAAGGATGTAGACTCCCACCGGATACTTGCCCGGATTGCAGTAGAGTTCCATCTGGGCCAGGGTCTGGTTGGCGAAGGAGGAGGACATGACGTAGGAGGGATGGCCGGTAGCGCAGCCGAGGTTCACGAGGCGACCCTCCGCCAGGAGGATTATCCGTTTGCCGTCAGGGAATATGATGTGGTCCACCTGGGGCTTGATGTTCTCCCAGGTGTACTGCTTGAGGGACGCCACCTCGATCTCGTTGTCGAAGTGACCGATGTTGCAGACGATGGCGTTGTGCTTCATCCGTTTCATGTGCTCGTGGGTGATGACGTGGTAGTTGCCGGTGGCGGTGACGAAAATGTCAGCCTTGTCGGCGGCGTACTCCATGGTCACAACCTTGTACCCTTCCATGGCTGCCTGGAGTGCACAGATCGGGTCGATCTCCGTTACCCACACCTGGGCCTGGAGGCCGCGCAGCGCTTGGGCCGACCCCTTCCCCACCTCGCCGTAGCCGCAGATGACCGCCACCTTGCCGGCAACCATGACGTCGGTGGCCCGCTTTATGCCGTCCATCAGGGATTCGCGGCAGCCGTAGATGTTGTCGAACTTGGATTTGGTGACCGAGTCGTTGACGTTGATGGCAGGAAACTTGAGCCGCCCCTTCTCGTGCATCTGGTAGAGACGGTGGACGCCGGTAGTGGTCTCTTCCGTGACACCCTTGATGGCGGCAGCGGTTTTAGCATACCACCCCGGTTTCTCCGCGAGCCGTTTTTTGATGGAGGCGAACAGGTACTCCTCCTCTTCGCAGGTTGGATTGGCGATGACGGAAGGGTCCTTCTCTGCGTCGCTCCCCAGGTGCATGAGGAGAGTGGCGTCGCCGCCGTCGTCCAGGATCATGTTTGGCGTGCCGCCGTCGTGCCACTCGAAGATCCGGTGGGTGAATTCCCAGTAATCGGCCAGGGACTCTCCCTTGAAGGCGAAGACCGGAATACCGGCCGCGGCGATGGCGGCAGCGGCGTGGTCCTGGGTGGAGAAGATGTTGCACGAAGCCCAGCGGACCTCGGCACCGAGCGCGGTCAGGGTCTCGATGAGCATGGCGGTCTGGATGGTCATGTGGAGCGAGCCGGCGATGCGGGCACCCTTGATGGGCTTGCTGGCGGCGAATTCCTCGCGGATCGCCATGAGACCGGGCATCTCCGACTCGGCAATGATCATCTCCTTGCGCCCCCAGGGGGCAAGGGAAAGGTCGGCGACATGGTAATCGGAAAAGCTCATGATATCCTCCAAAAGAATTGATTGTTCGCTAAAAGAAAGGGATTTATACCATCTTTGGCCCCTGAGGTCAAAACCATTCCCCGGCAGCCACGAAAAAGGGGGGCAATCGATTCGCCCCCCTGCTTTTCACTTTTCACTTTTCACTTTTCACTTTTCACTTTTCACCGATTCACGCCGCTTCTTCCGCCGCAGCCTCCGCAAACAGCTCGTCGAATATCTCCTGGACCGTGGTTATACGGTCCGCCTTCCAGGCATTGGTGCCGCAGAAGACAAGGCCGGTTTCCACATCCCCCCGCTGGGCACGGTCGAGAGAATGAACAATGCAGAACCGCTCACCCGACTCCTTGTAGGTACATTTCTTGAGGCAGCCGTTGGAGCAGGTGGTCGACTGGATCTGGTCATAGAGAACGATCTGTTCCTGGTTCCGGAGAATTGCTCGCCCCGGCAGCCCGGCCGGGCTCATGACGAGACCGATATCCTCTTTGCGGCAGTCGAGATAGGCCTGTTTGAAGGCGTCGTCGGCATCGCACTCAACGGTAGGGACGAAGCGCGAGGCCATCTGCACCCCGTCGGCGCCTTGTTCCAGGGCATTGAGCACATCAGCTCGATCCCAGATGCCGCCGGCCGCTATGACCGGCACGTCAACCCCGTACTCCTCGAGCAAAAAGGCCTTCACGCCCCGCACCGTAGCGTACTGGTCATACTCGCCGGTGCCGATGTTCTCCATCTTCTCCCCCAGGTGTCCGCCGGCGGTGTCCGGATCTTCCACCACCACCGCGTCAGGAAGCCGGTTATACCCCTTGACCCACTTCTTGACAATGAGCTGGGCGGCCCGCACCGAGGAAACGATGGGAATCAGCGCCACGTCGGGGGCGTGGGCGGTCAGACCCGGCAGAGTCATGGGAAGACCAGCGCCGCAGATAATTACCTTTGCTCCCCCCTCGATGGCGGCGGTCACCAGTTGCTCGAAATCGGCAAGGGCCACCATGACGTTCACGCCGATAACCCCGTCGGGAGCGATGCGGTATGCCTTTGCCAGTTCGGCCTTGAACGCCTCACTGTCGGCCTGCTCGTAATTCGTACCGTCGTAAAGACCGCTATTGAGGGCAATCCCGGCTGACGCAACAATGCCGATCCCGCCGCACTTGGCAACGTGCCCGGCCAGGGAGCCGGCGGAAATACGTACCCCCATGCCACCCTGGATGAGCGGATATTTGACTTCGTATTTCCCTATTTTCAAGGGTTTTACCATTGTTTTTCTCCTGGATGGCGAGATTTTGAACGCTATCGCACTATCACCATACCAAAAAACCTCCGCTACTATTTGTAATAGAAATGTAAAACCATTTTGCGCCTTGCAAATCAGCCGTTCAGGTGCTACACAGAAACCATGAAATGGCTCAAGAAAATCTTCGATCCCCTCATCGCCTTCATTGGCATCCAGGTCATCTGGATACTGGTGGTGGTCTTCTGGATCCTCTGGTTCGTCGCGCGCCACAAGGAACTGCGGGAGCTGGCCCGCCGTTACCATTCCGACTTTTCCGGCCCCGGCTTCAACTGGGCAGTCCTGACCGTAGGGCTGGTGCTCCTGGTGTTGATCCTTGCCGGCATCTACATAATCTTCATCTACTGGCGACGCCAGACCAAACTCTATCGTGAACAGAAGGAGATCACCGCCCAGGTAACCCACGAGCTGAAATCGCCCCTGGCATCGATCCAGCTCCACCTGGAGACCATAAGGCTCCGTAAGCCGGCCCCGGACAAGCTGGAGCGCTTTCTTGACACCATGCTGGCCGATACGGACCGGCTCAACAACCTGATCAGCAACCTGCTCATGGCCGCCAAGCTGGAACATCGACGACGGCGGGCACAGTACCCGGTCATCGACTTCTCGGCATTCGTCGCCGCTTCCATGGAATCCAAGCGGGCCAAGCTCCCGGAAGGGGGAAACCTCAGCCTCCAGATCGAGCCAGGGCTGCGGTTGGCCGCCGACGTGGAGGAGATGCAGACTGCCCTGCGCAATCTCTACGAGAATGCCGTCCTCTACAGCCCTGGTGCACCGGATATCAGGGTGGAGCTGAAGCGGACAGGACGCTTCTGTCAGCTCACCTTCAAGGACAGGGGGATGGGGATCGACGCAGCCGACCTGAAACAGGTTTTCAGCATGTTCTACCGGGTCCGCCAGCCGGGAGAGAATATCCGCGGCACCGGTCTCGGGCTCCACATCGTCAAATCGGTGATCGCCGAGCACGGCGGCAAGGTACGAGTGGAAAGCGAAGGGCGTGGCAAGGGGTGCACCTTCATAATAACCCTCCCCCTGGCAACGTGAAAATTTCTTAGAGGGCGATCCCTTTTCACGGGCACCCCAATCAAGAAACGAGCAATTTTTTGCGAGATCAAGGCTGTCGAAGGATCGCGCGGAGGCGTAGTACCCAACAATCGGGCATAAACCACGCTACGTCGCACAATTTCGCTTGCTAAATTGGACCGCGAAGGCGCCCTGAAGGGGGCGGCCGACAGGCCGAGTCACAGCGATCCTGATGACTTACGCAGATATCGCGAAAAAGGGCCGTTTCCCCACGAGGTTACGAGTGTCGGAAGAGAAACCCCACATACTCCTCGTCGAAGACGAGATGCACCTGGCCCGGGGGATATGCTTCAACCTGGAGCAGGAAGGGTACCGGGTTAGCCACGTGGAAACCGGCGAAGCGGCGCTGGAGCGGTTCAGCTACGACCGCTTCGCGTTGGTGATCCTGGATGTCATGCTGCCGGGGATGGACGGCTTTGCCGTCTGCAAGGAGATCCGCAAGGCCGACTCGCGGGTGCCGGTGCTGATCCTCACTGCCCGCTCCGAGGAAGGGGACCGGATAACCGGCTTGGCAAGCGGCGCCGACGACTACCTGACCAAACCGTTCAATCTGAACGAGTTCCTGCTCCGGGTCCAGGGAATGCTTCGTCGTTCCGCCTGGTACCGGCCCGAACCGGTAGAGGAAGGGTACCGGTTCGGCGACAACGAGGTGTTCCTCCTCTCCTACCACGCCCGGACCGCACAGGGAGAGATCGACCTGACCGACCTGGAGGTAAAGATGCTCGCCCTCTTCTTCCGGAAGGAGGGTGAGGCAATCCCGCGCGCAACCCTGCTGGAAAACGTCTGGGGATACAGCTCCGACACCGAAACCCGCACCCTGGACAACTTCATCGTCCGGCTCCGGAAGTACTTCGAGCCCGACCCGGCCACCCCGGTCTACTTCCAGACCGTGCGGGGGGTGGGGTACCGGTTCACGAGAAAGATAACAAGAGATAATTTTGAATTATGAATGTTGAATTTTGAATTAAAATCGTAAAAAGGCCGACTGGTTATCCAGTCGGCCTTTTTGCTGTATTCAGGTTTTCAATTCAAAATTCATAATTCAACATTCATAATTGCCGTTAAACGCCTGCCTTTGCCTTGATCACATCCACCTTGTCGGTCCGCTCCCAGGTAAATTCCGGCAGCTCGCGGCCGAAGTGGCCGTATGCCGCAGTCTTGCGGTAGATGGGGCGGAGCAGGTCCAGCTGCTCGATGATGGCGCGGGGGCGGAGGTCGAATACTTCGGCGGCAACGGCGGCAATGCGGGCGTCTTCCAGCTTGCCGGTGCCGAAGGTATTCACCATGACCGATACCGGCTCGGCCACGCCGATGGCATAGGCAACCTGCACCTCGCACCGGTCGCACAGTCCTGCCGCAACCAGGTTCTTGGCCACGTACCGCCCCATGTAGGCAGCAGAACGGTCGACCTTGGAGGGGTCCTTGCCGGAGAAAGCGCCGCCGCCGTGGCGTCCGGCACCACCGTAGGTGTCGACGATTATCTTGCGCCCGGTCAGGCCGCAGTCACCCATGGGGCCACCCACCACGAAACGGCCGGTGGGATTGATGAGATAACGGGTCCTGTCGTCCATGAGCCCGGCCGGCACCACCTTCCGGATGACCTCCTCCACGATCCCCTCCTTGATGGTCTCGTAGGAGACCTCAGGGGTGTGCTGTGATGAGATGACGATGGTATCCACCCGCACCGGCTGGTTGTCCACGTACTCGACAGATACCTGGGACTTGGAGTCAGGGCGGAGGAAATCGAGAATCCCCCCCTTCCGCACATCGGCCAGCCTCTTCACCAGCTTGTGGGAGAGAAGGATCGGCATCGGCATCAGCTCCTTGGTCTCGCGGCAGGCATAGCCGAACATGATTCCCTGGTCGCCCGCACCCTGATCCTTATAAAGCCCCTCCCCTTCCGTCACCCCCTGGGAGATGTCGGGAGACTGCTTGTCGATGGAGGTGAGGACCGCACAGGTTTCCCAGTCGAAACCCATGGCGGAGTCGTTATAGCCGATTTCCTTGATGGTCTCCCGGACGATCTTCGGGTAGTCGACGACGGCAGTGGTAGTGATCTCGCCCGCAACCACGGCCATCCCGGTGGTCACCATGGTCTCGCAGGCAACGCGGGCCTTCGGGTCCTGGGCAATTATGGCATCAAGAATGGAGTCCGAGACCTGGTCGGCAACCTTGTCAGGATGCCCCTCGGAAACCGATTCAGAACTGAAAATATAATCCTTCATCTCCATGGGTAAAAGCCTCCTCTGCGCAATGCGGAAAAATCGTGAATTGGACTGTACTTTTTAGCACCGGGGCCGGGGATTTGTCAAGGATGAAACAAGGGGAGTGGGGACTGGTGGGAACCATTGACGCAGAGGGGGGAATAAACAAAGCGTCAAAAAATCAGTCGAAACTATCGGCATAATGTGCGGCAATCTCGCTCTGGAGAAAGGAGAGAACTTCCTGGGCAGTGGAGAAGGTAAAGGCGCGGGAGACGAGCTGCTCTGCCTCTGCTCTGTTGCAGCGACGGAGGATCTTCTTGACCCGGGGGATGGAGATGGCGTTCATGGAGAGTTCGTCGAAACCGAGTCCCAGGAGGATAGGGAGATATTCGGGCTCGCCGGCCATTTCGCCGCAGATGCAGGCGTCGATGCCGGCCTCGTGGGCCGCATCGACCACCATCTTGAGAGAGCGGAGAACCGCCGGGTGAAGCGGTTCGTAGAGGTCCGAGAGGTGCTCGTTGGTCCTGTCGATAGCGAGGGAGTACTGGATGAGGTCGTTGGTGCCGACGCTGAAGAAGTCAACTTCCCTGGCCAGCAGATCGGCGATGATGACGGCGGAAGGAATCTCGATCATGATGCCGATCTCGATCGCCTCGTCGAATGCCACCCCTTCCTGCCGGAGTTCGGCCTTGGTCTCCTCAAGGAGCGACTTGACCGTGCGGATCTCGGCCACCCCGGAGATCATGGGAAAAAACATCCGGACCTTTCCCAGGGCGCTGGCACGGAGAACAGCCCGCAGCTGCACCTTGAAGATATCGGGGCGGCGGAGGGAGAGCCGGATCGCACGGACGCCGAGGGCCGGATTCAGCTCGTCGGCCAGATTCAGGTCGGCAACGAACTTGTCTCCCCCAACATCCAGTGTGCGGATGGTGACGGGATGGGGGGCCATGGCCTTCACCATGGCAGCGTAGGCGGTGTACTGGGTCTCTTCGTCGGGGGGAACGGGTCGGTTGAAAAAGAGGATCTCGGTCCGGTAGAGGCCGATCCCCTCGCCGCCGTGTCCCTTGAGGGAAGGAACCTCCTCGGTAAACTCCACGTTCCCCTTGAGCCGCATCCTGAAACCGTCGGTGGTCTCGGCGGGGAGGTCCCGGTACTTCCGCAGCTCCCGCTCCATATATTCGTAGTGCTGCTTGCGCTTCAGGTAGTCGCGGAAGGTTTCATGGTCGGGATTGATTACAACGACGCCGGTGGTGCCGTCAATGACGAGGGTATCGCCGTTCGTCAACTCGGCGGTAATCCGCTCCAGGCCGACCACCGCCGGTATCTCCAGTGCCCGGGCAAGGATGGCCGAGTGGGAGGTCTTCCCCCCCAGGTCGGTGACGAAACCGATGACGCTTTCCTTGTCGATCTGAAGGATATCGGCAGGGGAGAGGTCATGTGCGGCGATGACCACCTTCCCTTCCAGTGCCACATCGGTAAGCGATTCCTGACCCTGACCGACCATGTGGCGAAGGATTCGCTCCACGACGATTTCCACGTCGCCGCTCCGCTCGCGCAGATACTCGTCCTCGATTCCGGCGAAGAACTCCTTGAACCGGGCGAGAGTCCGTTTCAAGGCAGCCTCGGCGTTAATCAGTTCCTCCTCGATGAACGCCACGGTCTCCCGGGTCAGCATGCTGTCGTCCAGGATCAGCAGATGGGTATCGAGCACGTAGAGGTGTTCCGGCCCGCGCCGGGCTGCCAGGTCGTCCTTGACCTGGAGGAGTTCCTGCTTCGCCTTGGCCAGGGCATCCTTGAAACGCCCGATCTCTGCGGCAACCTCGCCGACACCGATTCGCTCCTCGTTCACCACCACCCGACGCCGGTCCGTAATCCGGACCTGCCCGATGGTAATGCCGGGGGACGCACCGACCCCCTGCAGCAGCCTGTTGTTACTCTTCGCCGAACCCATTTCTGATCAGCTCTCCCAGGGTAGACATGGCGAGGGCCTCGTCGTCCCCCTCCACCGTAACCCGGATAGTGGTCCCCTTGGCTGCGGCGAGCATCATGATCCCCATGATGCTCTTGCCGTTAACCGACACCCCTTCCCTCTCGATCTTTATCTCCGACGTGAACTGGCTGGAGGTCTTCACCAGCAGGGCCGACGCCCGGGCATGGAGCCCCAGCTTATTGACTATGAGAAAGTCTTCTTCGAGCATGATCCGTGTACCTGTCCCTATTTCTTCAGATAGTCGCCAGCCACCAGAATGCTCTGGCGGCCCGATTCCTTGAGGGTTTCAGCCAATGCGGCAACTCCCTGCTTCGTGCGGTCGGTGACAAATTTGACTACCATTGGGAGGTTGACCCCCGTCACCACCTCCAACCGGTTCTCTTCCAGGAAGGAAAGGCTCATGTTGGAAGGGGTGCCGCCGAACATGTCGGTCATGACAATGACTCCCTCACCACCCACCTTGCCGATAGCCTCCGTGATGGCGTCCCGGATGGCTTCCACCGGGTCGCTGGCACTGATACAGACCGCCTCGGCACGTTCTATCTTTCCCATGATTATCTCGGCAGCCGCCAGCAGTTCGCGGGCCAGCCCCGCATGCGTTACCAGTACCAGTCCTGTCATTGTGTCATCCCTTATCAACATCGCGGTGAGTTACTTTTACCTGAACATTCCTGTCATTGAAAAAAACGCGCATCTGCTCGGTGATAACGACAGAACGGTGCCGCCCGCCGGTACAACCGATGGAGATGGTGAGGTACGATTTCCCCTCCTGCCGGTAGGCGGGAATGAGGAATTCGAGCATCTCCTGCAGTTTTGCGAGAAAGGTTGCGGTCGCCGGCTTTTCCATTACAAAAGCGATGACCCGCGGGTCGGTCCCGGGAAACGGCTTCAGTTCCGGGACGAAGTGGGGATTGGGAAGAAAACGGACGTCGAACACCAGGTCCGACTCCAGGGGGAGCCCGTAGCGATAGCCGAAGGACTGGAGATGGACCGTCATGCCGGCCGGTCCCACCTCTCCCTTGAGACGGGCACTGACCTGCTCCTTGAGCTGGTGGACGTTCATTTCCGAGGTATCGACCACCAGGGTCGCCAGCCGCCGTAGACCGGCAAGGAGCTCACGTTCCAGGCGAATCCCCTCGGGCACGGAACCGCCGCTCTCCTGGACGGGATGCCGTCGCCGGGTCTCGGAAAAACGGCGGATAAGTACCTCGTCGGTAGCATCGAAGAAGATGATCTCGACCGTGTGCCCTGCGTCCCGGATTTGCTGAAACACCTGCTCGTAGCCTTCCAGGAAGTCGCGACCACGGATGTCCATCACCAGCGCCACGTCTCGCACCTTGTCCTTGGACCTGTCAACGAGCTCCACAAAGGTAGGGAAAAGGGTGATGGGAAGGTTGTCGAGGCAGAAGAACCCTTCATCCTCCAGAACCCGGACCGCCGTGGATTTGCCGGAACCAGAAAGGCCCGTGATGATGACTATCCGCATGCTATTCCACCTCGTCGCCAAGGGGACGAAGTTCCATGCGTGCCAGGAGCTTTTCCTGGAACTCACGTGCCGAGTGGTACCCCATCCCTTTGAGAAGGTGGTTGCGCGCCGCCACCTCGATGATGGAAGTAAGGTTGCGCCCGGGACGGACCGGTATTTTAAGATAGGGGAGATCGACGCCAAGGATGGTATAGCGCTGGTCATCGATGCCAAGCCGGTCGTACTCCTGGGCAGAATCCCATTCCATAAGTTCGATCACCATGTCGATGATCTTCTTCTCCCGGATGGACGAAACACCGTACAGGTCCTTGATATTGATGATGCCGAGGCCGCGGATCTCCATGAGATGCTGTATTGCCGCGCCGGCCTGGCCTGCCAGCGCCAGGGGAACCTTCTTCTTGACGTAGACAACGTCATCGGCAACCAGCCGGTGTCCCCGGATGACCAGGTCGAGGGCGCACTCGCTCTTGCCGATCCCGCTTTTCCCCAGCAGAAGAACCCCGACTCCAAGCACGTCCACAAGGACTCCATGGATGTTGGTGGTGGGGAGGAGCCGTTCTTCGAGGAACTTTGTGATGAGAGAGATAAAGGTGGAAGACTGCAACGACGTGCCGAGGAGCGGAACACCGGCCTTTTCCGCCTCCTGCTTGAGAAACCATGGGGGGTCGAGCCCCTTGGTGACGACGAAACAGGATATGGGGAACGAACAGAGATTGGCGATGAAGCTGATCGCCTCGGACTCAGGGAGCTGCTGGAGATAGGAGATTTCCGTATTCCCCAACACCTGGAGGCGATCGGGATGCAGGTGTTCAGTGTAGCCGGTGAGGGCCAGGCCAGGTTTCTGGATGCGGGAGCTGTGGAGCCGGTGGGTAAGTCCCGCTCCGCCGGCGAGGAGGGCCAGGTCGAGACCGTACTCCCGGTCCTCCAGCATATCCTGAATGGAAAGACTGATCGTGTTCACTGGCGGCTGTCCCGATCCTGGATTATCTGATGAATCGTCACGGCGTCCGCCGTTTCCATGAGCCTGCGGCGAACCCCCGGGTCCTTGAGGAGCCGGGAAATCCGCGCAAGCATTTTAAGGTGGCTGCCAACGGCATCCTGGGGTGCAATGAGCACGAAAAACAAGTGCACAGGCCGCCCATCGAGGGAACTGAATTCAACACCGCTCCTGCTGCGACCGAACGCCAGAACCAGCTCACGCGCCTGCTTCAGCTTGCCGTGGGGGACGGCAATACCATCGCCGATGCCGGTGCTTCCCAGCCGCTCCCTCTCCATCAGAACCCGGATAAGCTCATCCCGGTCCAGCCCTGGATGGCGCTCGGCAATCAGACCGGCAAGTTCCACCAGGACATCATCCTTGGAGGTGGCCGTCAGGTCGGCAATGATGTCTGCCGGCTGCAGCAGGGCACTCAGTTCCATGAACACTGCAGATCAACCCTTGGTGGGCTCGATAAGGCCGTAGTTGCCGTCCTTACGGCGGTAAACAACGTTGATGTTCTCGGTTCCCGCATCAGTAAAGACGAGAAAATCCTTGTGCAGGAGGTCCATCTGCATGACTGCCTCGTCAACCGACATCGGCTTGATGGAGAAGGTATTCGACTTGATGACCACGGGTTGCTGGTTCTGATCGATACTCTCCGCCTCGACGACCGTCTTGCGAACCTGCCGATCACGGCTATCAGCGGCCGGCTTGTGCGCCTTGATCCGTTCCTTGTAACGGCGGAGCTGCCGCTCGATCTTGTCCACCACGGCGTCGATGGCGGCATACATGTCGTTTGTCTCTTCCGCCGCCTTGATGGTGATCCCCTTGGCCGTAATGGTGACTTCGGCCGAGTGCCGGATCTTTTCTACAGTCAGAAATACCTGGGCAGCAATCGGCTCATCGATATATTTTTTAACCCGGTCCAGCTTTTCTTCCCCGTAACTTTTCAGGGCTTCACTCGGCTCCATGTGCCTGAATGTGGTTGCAATCTGCATAAAATGCCTCCTTGTGATGTGTTCAGTGGTTCGCGTTCCGTGGCACGTGCGTTCGGCTTTGCCCATTGAAGTGCTGCCGGGGCCACGCACCCCGAAACTGGGAATAGTGAGACGGCTTGCGTCCCGTCAGTCGCCTCAGAACAGCCTTTTCCGTTCCGATGACGACCCGATATGGAGCATTTCCCGATACTTGGTGACCGTGCGCCGCGCAATGTTGATGCTGTGATCTGCCAGGAGTTCGGCAAGCCGCTGATCACTGTAAGGTTTGCGGGGGTCTTCTGCCTCGACGATTTCCTTGATCCTGTTCTTCACGCTTTCCGACGCAATGAAGTCTCCTTCGCCTGTCGAAATGCCGCTATTGAAGAAATACTTCAGCTCGAACAGCCCTTGGGGCGTCTGCATGTATTTGTTGGTGGTAACGCGACTGATGGTGGACTCGTGCATACCGATATCCTCGGCCACGTCCCGCAGAACCAGCGGCTTGAGGTATTCAATACCACGATCGAGAAAATCCCGCTGGAACTTGACGATACTTTTGGCTACCTTGAAGATAGTCCGCTGGCGCTGTTGTATGCTCTTTATGAGCCAGATGGCCGACCGCATCTTGTCGTTGACATACTCTTCGGTGTTCGCATCGAGCTGTCGCTCCGCCTTGCCATCGGTTACATAGAGCGGATTGACGCGCAGGTTGGGGAGCCCGTCTTCGTTAAGCACCACAATGTATTCATCGCCGTTCTTGTATACGAAGATGTCGGCCGAGATGTACTGCACTTCTTCCTGTCCGTACACCCGGCCCGGGTTCGGGTCCAGAGTGGAGAGGAAGCCGGCCGTAGCCAGAATATCCTCCACGTCCACCCCGCAGGCTCGGGCTATCTGCCGGTACTTGCGAAGTTCAAGATCCTTCAGGTGGTTCTGGAGGATCACCTCAGCCAGGCTCTCACCCATGCCGAGCTGCCGCACCTGGAGGAGAAGGCACTCGCGCAGGTCCCGGGCTCCGACGCCGGGAGGGTCGAAATCATGTATCCGGGCAAGCACCGCCTCAACGAACGGTTCTTCCACCTGGCAGACGCTCGCAACGTCGCTGAGGGATGCACGGAAATAACCGTCTTCATCGATATTGCCGATGATCTCGGCCCCGACCCGGGCTTCAGTCTCATCAAGACGGGTAAGATTGAGCTGCCACATGAGATGATCGAACAGGGTCCCCTTCTTGGTCAGAATGTTCTCGTAGGAAGGGCGGTCGTCGTCATCGTCGTAGTACTGCTCGCCGGCACTGTAATTATACCCCTCCAGATAGCTGTCCCAATCCATCTCCCGGAGGGTTTCCTCGCCAGCCTTGACTTCCTGGAACTGTTCCTCCTGGGATTCGGGCAGCGCTTCCTTCTCAGCCAGGGCCAGCTGCTCGGCCTCCCGGGAATCTTCCAGTTCCTGCACTTCATCGAGGATGGGGTTCTCTTCCAGTTCCTGGCGAACAACGTCCTGCAACTCCAGCCGGGAAAGCTGAAGCAGTTTGATGGCCTGCTGCAACTGGGGAGTCATCACCAGTTGCTGGCTCAGTTTCATCTGTTGGCGCATCTCAATGGCCATAGGTGGTTACGACCTCGACATCAGTTCAATGTTCAGTTTAGATTGATAGTGTTCAGCGCCGAACTATGGACCTCGAACGTTGAACAGCTCTACAGCTTGAACTTTTCTCCCAGATAGATCTCCCGGGCCTTCCTGCTCGCGGCGATCTGTTCAGGGTTGCCACATTCCAGGACTTCGCCTTCATTAAGAATATAAGCCTTGCCGCAGACACCGAGGGTCTCCCGCACATTGTGGTCCGAGATGAGTATTCCCATTCCCTTCGCCTTGAGCTCGGTAATGACATTCTGGATGTCGATCACCGCCAGTGGGTCGATACCGGCAAACGGCTCATCAAGAAGGATGAATAAAGGCTCGGTGGCCAGGGCACGGGCAATTTCTACCCGGCGGCGTTCCCCGCCGGAAAGAGCATAACCCCGGTTTTTGGCAATGTGCGTGATGCGAAACTCCGTCATGAGCTCGTCCGCCCGCTCCCGACGCTGCCGCTGATCCATGTCCCTGGTTTCCAGCACTGCCAGAAGGTTGTCCTCGACGGTAAGCTTGCGAAACACAGACGGTTCCTGGGGAAGATAGCTGATCCCCCTGCGAGCCCGCTGATACATGGGAAGGTCGGTTATGGCTGTGCCGTTGAGAAACACCTGACCGCTGTCCGGGCGGCAGAGGCCGACGACCATGTAGAACGTCGTGGTCTTGCCGGCACCGTTCGGGCCGAGAAGTCCCACTACCTCCCCCGTCGCAACTTCGAGGTCGACACTGTTCACCACGGTTCGCGAGCGGTAACTCTTGCGCAACCCACGGGTTGAAAGAGTTTGATTAAGGCTTTGTCCCGACATTCCGTCCCTTGCTCTTGGGTTGTATGGTTGCCTCTACGCGACCGGTCTTTCCTCCGGTCGCAACACTTTTTTCATCATTGAGAAAATAGGTGATCACCTCGCCAGTGACCGTATCTTCACCCTGGGAAACCTTCGGTTTGCCGCCATCGAGGGTAATTTTTGCCAACTGTCTCTCGTACACGGCATGGTCCGCCTCACCGCGGCGGTTTTCCTGGACAATGCGAACATTGCCAAAAGCTTCGACCCGGTCCACTTCCTTGTCCTTATCGGCATAGTGCACAATGAGCCGGTCGGAATAGATGACAAGATCACCCTGACGGGCCACGACCTTGCCGACGAAGGTGGCGGTGCCGGCGGCATTATCGGTGAACAGTTCATTCGATTTTATTTTGATCGGCTGATCATTCCGCCTGCTCATAGGATCGCCGGCGGCAAGAACGCCGGTCACCACGATCACGCAGAGAAGAACAGCCACAATACCGGTCCGCATCACTTTTCCGCCCCGCTCTTTATGCTTGCCGTCACGTCCCGGAGGATTTTCAGGTTCCGCGTGCCAGTCATCATCTCCATCCCCACCCCTTCAAGGGTCATTTTCCGGTCCGCATACCGAACCCGGTCCGGGCTGCGCAGCAGGCCAGTGGCTGCCACATACTCTGCCGTTGCTGAAGAGAACTCCATGCCGCTGGCGCTTTTTGCCACCACCCGGCCGTTCAGCTTCACATCCCTGCTCTTGTTGTCATAGTCGCCCCGGTCGGCGGTAAGGGTAACGTCGCCGGTCTGCTGGTTCCCCGTTACAACCATGCGAATACCTGTCAGATGGGTCATGTCGCGCCCTTTGTCGTATTCCGCCTTGTCGGCCACGAGATCCCACTTCTTGACGCCATCCCTCGTTTCGGTAAAGTGGATTTTCTGCAGAGAAACATCGACGTTCTTTGGCAGCCCCGGAAGCACCGGAGGCTGACGTTTATCCGAGGCGACCTTCAGGACGATGGTAGCAACGAGGGCACCCCCGGCAAGCAGTATGATCACGGCAAGTAAAAGCCTGGTTTTGTTCATACGAAACACACTCTCGGGCGAAGTATACCATCTCGGGAATGGGGTGTAAAGCGCTTTGTGGCGCGCATTGAAGGAATTGGCACAAAGATTGAAAAAGGAACGGAAAATCCGCGAAAGGCCCGACAAGATACTCAGTCCGACCAGGCGCAACACCATCTTTCAGATGGAAGAGGGGGTATTTTTTCGAAGGGGAGAGATAGTTGCACTAAAACGGGTTGCGGGCTTTATTGATGGACATCGGAAGCCGGGGAATCAATCGAAATAGCGGGCGGTGACGGACGTCCACGCCCCCTGCTCCTTGAGGATGAGGTCACAGAGCTCCCGCACCGCACCCCAGCCACCACGGTTGCACGCCACGAAGTGGGCGTAGGGGAACACTTCCGCCACCGCATCGGCGGGAGCAGCGGCAAAGCCGACCCGGCGCATGACCGGGATGTCGATGATGTCGTCCCCCATGAACGCCACCTGCTCATCGGCAAGGCCGGTGTCTTCGAGAATCTTCAGGTAGGGGGTAAGCTTGTCGAGGGACTTCTGGTAGACCCGTTCAATGCCGAGTTCAGCAGCTCTGTTGGTCACCACAACCGATTGGCGCCCCGAGATGATCCCCACTTCGATGCCGGCACGCTGCAGCATTTTGATGCCATGGCCATCCTTGACGTTGAAAAACTTGGATTCCACACCGTTGGAATCGAAGATGATCCGGCCATCGGTCATAACCCCGTCAATATCGAGGAGCAGCAGTTTTATCTTTTTCAGTCGTTCTTCCAGAGCTTTTCTCCTTTGCTATCAGGGAACGTGATTTTTGCGCAAGTTCAAGGCTGTCGAGGGATTGCGCGGAGGCGTAGCACCCAAACATCGGGCATAAACAGCGCTACGCCGCACAATTTCACTTGTGAAATTGGACCGCCAAGGCGCCCCGAAGGGGGCGGCCGCCAGGCCGAGTCACAAGTAATTCCGAAGACTTACGCAGAAATTGCGCACAATTCGCCCTGCGAATTGGACCGCGAAGGCGCCCCGTAGGGGGCGGCCATCAGGCCGAGTCAAAAGGCGCGTTTCTCCGCTAGGCGATGCCTGCCTTGAGGAGGTCATGCAAATGCACCACCCCCACCGGCCGCGGATCGATATCCGATTCGAAGACGAACAGGGAGGTGATGGAAAATTCCTCCATCCGTTGCAGCGCCTTGGCGGCCAGTTCACCCCGCCTGATCCGCTTGGGGTTGCGACTCATGAGAAGCTCGGCCGGCTGATTGATGATATCCACCCCCCTCTCCAGGGCACGGCGCAGGTCACCATCGGTAATCACCCCGACGAGGGCCCCGGTTGCGTCGGTTACGCCGGCAATCCCCAACCCCTTGGCGGTTATAACGAAGAGTGCCTCGCGCATGAGGGTGTCCGCTGCCACCAGTGGCACGGCATCGCCGGCATGCATCAGCTCATCCACCGTCAGTATCAGTTTCTTCCCGAGTGCTCCACCGGGATGAAACAGGGCAAAGTCCTCTGCCTTGAAACCCCGTTCAATCAGGAGCGCAACGGCAAGGGCATCCCCCATGGCAAGGGTGGCGGTGGTAGAGGCCGTGGGTGCCAGCCCCAGGGGGCAGGCCTCCTCCTTCACCGATATATCGAGAAAGACATCTCCGGCCTTCGCCAGGGTGGAGGCGGCATTGCCGGACATTGAGATGAGGGAGGCCCCGAGGCGCTTGATAACGGGGAGGATGCGAACAACCTCCTCGGTCTCGCCGCTGTTTGAGATGGCAATCACCACATCACCCTTCATGATCATCCCCAGGTCACCGTGAATGCCTTCGGCCGGGTGGAGGAAAAAGGCCGGCGTGCCGGTGGATGCCATGGTAGACGCAATCTTCTGGCCGACCAGTCCCGATTTCCCCATGCCGGTCACCACCACCCGTCCCCGGGAATCGAGGACCAGTCGCACCGCCCGTTCAAACTCGCCGTTGATGGTCTCAGCCAGGGCAAGGAGCGCCTCAGCCTCGATCCGTATAACTTTTTTCGCTTCTTCGAGAATCAATTTAAACTCCGTGAAAGGTGAATAGAGAAAGGTTCTAAGCCCATCACATGGAGACGCGATTTTTTCGCCAGGTCAAGGCGCCCGAGGAGCGGGACGCGAGGCGTACTGGAGGTACGTTGAGCGACACGCGACGAAGGGGAACGCAGAGATGGCGGAAAAGGCGCGTCTCCCTATTTCACTATGGCGTCGATGGCCTTCAGCTTCTTCAGCAACAGCGGCAGATCATCCAGCTTGATGGAGTTGGGTCCGTCGCAGAGCGCCTTCTCCGGGTCCTCGTGGACCTCCATGAAGATCCCGTCAATGCCGGTAGCCACTGCGGCCCGGGAGAGGTACTCCACGAACTCCCGCTGCCCGCCGGAGGAGCCACCCTGGCCGCCGGGAAGCTGGACGCTGTGGGTGGCGTCGAACACCACCGGATACCCCGTCGAACGCATGATGGGGATGCTCCGCATGTCCGAAACCAGGTTGTTATAGCCGAAAGAGACCCCCCGCTCGGTCAGGATGATCTTGTCATTGCCGGTGGAGGCGGCCTTCCCCACCACGTTCGGCATATCCCAGGGGGCAAGGAACTGTCCCTTCTTGATGTTTACCACCCGGCCGGTTGCGGCAACGGCTACAACCAGGTCGGTCTGGCGGCAGAGGAAAGCCGGTATCTGGATGACATCGAGCACCTCCGCTGCAGGCTCCACCTGCTCTATGGAGTGGATGTCGGAAAGGACCGGAACCCCGAGGGCCTCCTTCACCTTGGCCAGGATCGCCAAACCTTCCTTCATGCCGGGGCCGCGGTAGGAAGTTACCGACGTGCGGTTAGCCTTGTCGTAGGATGCCTTGAAGATGAGAGGGATGGATATGCCGTTGCAGATGGTCATGAGCCGTTCGGCGGTCCGCAGCGTCACCGCCTCGTTCTCCATGACACAGGGCCCGGCGATGAGCACGAGTGGCCGGTCGCCGCCGATCTTCACGTTACCGATGATGATTTCTTTTACCATGGGGGCTCCTGACGACGGGCAGGGAGCGAGGAGTGAAAAAAGTCGCCGGATTGACGACTCTACCCCTCACGCCTCACGCCTCACGCTTTTGATTTTTTGTTCCCCAGCGCCGCACCGATGAAGTCACGGAACAGGGGGTGGGGATTGAGGGGACGGGACTTGAATTCGGGATGGAACTGGCAGCCGAGGAACCAGGGGTGATCGGCAATCTCCACCATTTCCACCAGGTCGCCGTCCTTGTAGATGCCCGAGAGCACGAGGCCACAGGCAATCAACCGGTCCCGGTAGGCGTTGTTGAACTCGTACCGGTGACGGTGGCGTTCGGATATCTCGGTGGCACCATAAGCCTTCTGGGCGAAGGTCCCCTTGGTGAGCGTGCAGGGGTAGGCGCCAAGTCGCATGGTCCCCCCTTTGCGGGAAACCCCCTTCTGCTCCTCCATGAGATGGATCACCGGATAGGCGCAGTCATGCTTGAATTCGCTGGAAAAGGCATCGTCAAGCTTGCAGACGTTCCGGGCAAATTCCACCACCGCCATCTGCATACCGAGACAGATACCGAAAAAGGGGATCTTGCGGGTGCGGGCGAATTCGATCGCCTTGATTTTCCCCTCCGTCCCGCGTTCGCCGAAGCCGCCGGGGACCAGAATGCCGTCCACGTCATCCAGCAGGCCGTCCACCCCTTCCTTTTCGATCCGTTCCGAATCCAGGTACGTGAGGACGACCCGGCAGTTGTTGCCGATGCCGCCATGGGTCAGGGCCTCGGAGAGAGACTTGTACGACTCGGTGAGGTTCACGTACTTGCCGACAATCGCGATTCGCACCTCCCCCTTTCCAGGGTTGGTAAGCTTCTCCACCACCGCCTGCCAGGGAGTGAGATCGGGCGCCTTGGTCCAGATATTGAGCTTCTCCGCCACCTGTTCGTCGAGCCCTTCCCGGTTGAGGGCCAGGGGGACGGCATAGATGTGCTCGGCGTCTGCCGACGTGATGACCGCCTTCTCCTCCACGTTGCAGAAGAGGGCAATCTTCGCCTTCATATCCTGGGGAAGCTCCCGTTCACAGCGGCAGATGAGGATATCGGGCTGGATGCCGATCTCCCGCAGTTCCTTGACCGAGTGCTGGGTCGGCTTGGTCTTCATTTCGCCGGCGGTGCGGATATAGGGGACGAGGGTGACGTGAAGGTAGAGGACGTTACCCACCCCCCGGTCGGCCTTGAACTGACGGATCGCTTCCAGGAAGGGGAGGGACTCGATGTCGCCGACCGTACCCCCGATTTCAACGATGGCAACGTCGGCCCCCTTGGCATTGTCGAGGATCTTGGACTTGATCTCGTCGGTGATGTGGGGGATGACCTGCACGGTCCCGCCCAGATAGTCACCCCGACGCTCCTTCTCGATCACCGAAAAATAGACCTGGCCGGTGGTGAAGTTGCTTTTCTTGCTGAGCCGGGCAGTGGTATACCGCTCGTAGTGCCCCAGGTCCAGGTCGGTCTCGGCGCCGTCATCGGTGACAAACACCTCGCCGTGCTGGAAGGGGGACATGGTGCCGGGATCGACGTTGATGTAGGGATCGAGCTTCTGCAGGGTAACCCTTAAGCCCCGCGCTTCGAGAAGCGCCCCGAGGGAAGCGGCAGCAAGCCCCTTGCCGATGGACGAGACCACCCCGCCGGTGATAAAGATGAATTTGGTCTTCACGTATAAACCTCCGAAATCAGGCAAAGATAGAGGTAAAGGTAAAGAAAGAGAAAACCGCGAACAGGTTCTCTACCTCTACCTTTGCCTCTACCTGTTTTTTAATTTTTCCAGTACCTTGTCCAGATCGCAGGGGGTATCCACGCCGATGGACTCGTGCTCGGTGGGAACCACCTTGATCCGGTAACCGTTCTCCAGGGCTCGCAACTGCTCCAGTTTCTCCGCCATCTCAAGGTAGGTGGGGGACATCTGGGCGTACTGGAGGAGAAACTCACGCCGGTAGACATAGAGCCCCACATGTTTGTAGCAGAGGAGCTTGCCTGAGGCAAAGGCCTCGTCCTTAAGATCGTTCCACTTGTCGCGGAAATTGGGAAGGGGAGAACGGGAGAAATAGAGGGCGTAATCCTCCCAGTCGGTGACAACCTTCACCACATTGGGGCTCAGGAAATCGTGGAGATACTTGATCCGGCTCTTGAGGGTCCCCATGTGGATCGAGGGATCCTTGGCCAGGGGCTCAATCGCCTCATCGATCATGGCCGGCTCGATAAGCGGCTCATCCCCCTGGACATTCACGATAATGTCCGAGTCGAGGCGGGCTGCAACTTCTGCCAAGCGGTCGGTACCTGTTTCGTGGTCACGGGAGGTCATCTCCACGCGGCCGCCGAACGCACGAACGGCGGTGGCAATACGCTCGTCGTCGGTCGCCACCAGCACCTCCGAAACCAGACCGGCACGGGAGGTACGCTCGTAGACATGCTGCACCATCGGCTTGCCGACGATGTCGGCGAGGGCCTTGCCTTCAAAACGGGTCGATGCGTAACGGGCAGGGATCACAGCGGTGATCTTCATGGAGCGGGGGACCTTCCTTCGTGGAGTAGTGTCCCTCACGACAGGCATGTGGCGGGACGTAGTAAGTTACCCCAAAAGGTCGGGACGTGTCAAGGAGGGAAATCCGAATCGGAGACCGACCCGGAGCGCTTGTCAGTCTGAAAGACGGCAGGATGAGGTCCGGTCGATTCCCGCCAGCCACTGAAGAAGTGTTACTGCGGCAGCCACGGTTCCACCTTCCGCTGAGGAGCATTTCATCCTCCCCAGATTCATGATGACGTGGGAACCGATGTCAACGGCAGACGACCGGAAGTACTCTCCCGGCGAACCGGTCCCCCGCCGGTCCTTGCCGAAGCATCCATCCACCAGCAAAACAATGCCCCTGGCGGCAAGGACAGCACATTCGACGGACGATCCATCCAGATCATCCATCAACGGAGCCAGAGCATCTGGGTCGCCGATCCTGCCGAGCGCTTCGATCACCGGCTCCGCAAGGAGGGGGTCATGACGACGGAGAAGAAGGGAACAGGTCGCCCGGCGGTCACCTATCTTTCCCAACGCAACAACCGCTGCGTGTTGCAGCCAGTAGTGATCGACAAAAAGCTCAAGAAGAGGCTCCACTGCCCGTGCATCGCCGATTCTGCCGAGCGCCTCGGCCGCACCATGTCTGACGTTGACATCCTGATCCCGTAACGCAGAAATCAGGGGTTCGACCGCCGTGCGGCTACCGATATCACCGAGCATGACCGTACAGAAATTCCGCACTTCCTCATTTGCATCCCCGAGCAGCGCAACCAGCCTCGGGACCGCCGCCTCGCCAAAGGCCACCAGCACCTCCATGGCGGCATTCCGCAGGTCGGCATCGGCATCGTTTCGCAGTGCCCTCTCAAGAACCGGAGCGACGCGTTCAATCCCCCGGTGGAGGACAAGTGCAATTGCATTCGGCCTGAACGACGAGTCGGCATTGCTGATGAACAGCAGGAGCGATTCAATCCCCCTTGCTGGCCATGGAGCGGAGGGGAACATGTTCCGGGCGCGCATTTCTGACATTTCGCCTCTCTCCTTACCTAAAAGTTCCATGGTAACCGTCCTATTGAACCTTGAACTGTGCCACCATATCGGCCAGGTCGGCCGCCTGCTGGGAAAGCCCCTGGGCCGAGCGGGAGAGCTGTTCGACCGACGAGAGGTTTTCCCGGGCGCTATCGCTGATGGTTTCCACTGCCTGTACCACCATATCGCCTCCCTTCTTCTGCTCGGCTGTCGCATTGGCTACCTGCAGGGTCATGCCGTTCATGCTGTTTACCGCTTCCACGATCTGTCGAGCTGACAGCGCCTGCTCACGGGTGGCAATGCTCACCTGCTGGGTAACGTTATTCATATTCTCAACGGCAATCCGGATCTGCTTGCTTCCCATTGCCTGTTCCCGTGTCGCCCCTGTCACCTCCTGGGTGACGATGTTCATTCGCTCCACGGCAACCCGGATTTGTTTTCCTCCCTGGGCCTGCTCCCGTGCCGCGTTTGCGACCTGAGACGTGGACATGGTCATCCGCTCCACTGACTTCAGGACCTGCCCGGAGGCGTTGGCTTGCTCGCCCGTCATCAGAGATATATCGGACATGAGTGTGCTCGTACGCTCGATGTTCTTGACGATGTTTGCCAGGGCGTTACCCGCTACGCCGGACAGTTCCATGGAGGATCGCGCTTCCTGGGCCGCCAGTTCCCCGTATTTCACCGAGTCATTGGTGTCGGCCTGCACCTGCTTGATTACCTCGCCGATCTCCTTGGTGGCATTAACGCTCCGCTCAGCCAGCTTCCTCACCTCTTCCGCAACCACCGCGAACCCGCGCCCCGCATCTCCCGCCCGCGCCGCCTCGATGGCCGCATTCAGTGCCAGGAGGTTCGTCTGGTCGGCGATCTCATTGATCACTTTAACGATGCTCCCGATCTCCTCGGACCGTTTCCCCAGGTTGGTGATGGATGCAGCGGTCTTCTCGATGACGTTCCCTACCCGCTCCATGGCCGCCAGTGCCTGCTGTACCGCCTCCTGCCCCGCAGCTCCTTCCTTGGCGGCCGCCTTCGCAACGTCATCTGCCGTGTTCACATTCTTGGCCGATTCCCGGATGGACACGGCCAGCTGTTCGATGATGGCCGCCGTCTCTGTGGCTACCTGCTGCAGTTCCTGGGTGTTCCCTGCTACCTGATCAATGGAAACGGTCATCTGTTCGATGGTAGAGGAGGTCTCGGTTACGGACGACGCCAGCTCCTCGGCACTCTGGGCCACGCGGTCGATTGAAACAGTCATTTGCTCGATAGTAGACGAGGTCTCGGCAACTGATGATGCCATTATTTCGGCGCTCTTGGAAACCTGCTCGCTGGAGGCTCCCAATTCGTCAACCGATGAGGAAACCTCTTCCACGTTCGAAGCGAGGGCGTCGGCATTGCCTGCCACGGTCAGGATGGAGGCCGCCATTTGCACCATGGTGCTGGAGGTCTCCTCCGCTGCCGATGCCTGGTTGTGGGCAGCACGATTTAACTGGACGGAACCTGCCGATATTTCATCGGAAGCCGATGCCACCTGGTTGGAAGAGTCCCGTATTTTGCCGATCATCTCCCTGAGCTTCTCGACCATGGCATTCAGTGCATTGGCAAGGTCTCCGACCTCATCCTTCGACCGGACCTCCAATGTCTGCGATAAATCGCCTGCCGCGACGATCTGGGCAAAGGCAACCCCCTTGATCATGGGATTGGCAATGGAGCGGGCTATGAAGATGGCCAGCAGCGCTATGAGTATTGCTGCCACAATAACGATGACAAAGACGATGTTGCGGAGGGTGTTGACCGGCGCGTAAATTTCATTTGTCCCTTGGGCAACGACATAGCTCCAGCCGAGCCCCTTGTAGTCGCCGAACCCCTTGGATGGCTCGAACGCAGCGAGATAATTGATTCCTTCGTAGGTATACTCCCCTTCACCCTTTTCGCCTTTAACCATCTTCTTGGCCTGTTCCGCCAGTGCCGGACTCTGGACTTTCAACAGATCTTCCTTGAGGACCTTCTCTTTTTTAGGGTGGGCGATAATGATGCCATCCTTGTTCACGAGATAGGCATGACCCGTAAGGCCGGATTTCTCCTCATCTACGATTTTTTCAACGATATCCCAGCTCATCCGACTGGTGATGACCCCGATGATCTTTCCCCCCGCCCCCTTGACCGGTGCCGAAAAACTGACGACATTTTCCTTGGCGGTATCGGAATAGGCAACATCCGAGACAGTAATTTCTCCCTTCATTGCCCGCTGGAACCATTCATGGTTGTTCTGGTTCCTCTGAACATCAGACCTCGTCAGCAAGCCAGGGTCATTGGCCGCCACCATGTTTCCGGCTGCATCGAAGAGCATGATGTACTTGTAAATATCGTATCCCTTTTCGATGCTGGCAAGCAGACTCGTTACCTCACCATAATTCTTGCTCTGAAGTCCTGCTGAAACGGCAGGCAGACTGGCCCATGTTTTGATGTCATCCTGCCGGTCGTTCATCATGACATCGATTGTTCGCATGAGGCCGTCTGCAGTATCGGCGAGCATCTCTTGTCCCATTCCCTGCATGCCCGATTTGGAGCGCTGAAAAGATACGGATGAAACAATAATGAGAGGGATCAAAGATATGGCCAGGAAAAAAAGTAACAGTTTTCCTTGCAAGCCCTGAAAAAAAGTGCGCTTTTTCATGTGAATCGTTCTCCTTAATTAAATAGACATCTATTGAATGTTCATTTTTCCCATCAGCAACAGTGCACTGTTCAGGTCGAGGATGATGATGAGCCGTCCCTCCAGCTTGCCGACCCCCTCGATGTAGTTCTGGTCCAGGGTGATTGCCTCCTCGGGTATCTCCTCGATGGTCGCAGACGACAGCTTGATTACCTGGGAGACCCCATCCACCAGCATGCCGAGGCGCTTACCCTTCAGCTCGATGACGATGATCCGTTGGGCATCGGTTGCCTGTACCGCCGGCAGCCGGAACCGGCTCCTCAGGTCCACCACCGGGATGATTTTTCCGCGCAGATTAATTACCCCCCGCACATGGACGGGAGCTCCGGGGACCGGGGTTATGTCCGTAGCCCGGATGATCTCCTGGACGCTGGCGATATCGACTCCGTACTCCTCGCGCCCCAGGCTGAAGGTGACCAGATGGTGAAGCTTTTCTTCCTGCCGGGCGGCAACTGCAGTGGCGGTCGTATCGAGTTCCTGCTGTGCCTTCCCCATGAACCGGGTCAGAATATCCTCTGCCAGCCCCGAGGGGGGAAGAGTTATCTCATTATGCTCCGACATCTGTTGCTCCTCTGGTTTCAGTATATTTTGTGCGATAGCACTGCCACCTGTCTGGCTAACGCCGTCGTTCAGAATGCCGCCGCTGCGGGAGGGGAAGCATATTCCCCATTCGCCGGCACGGCAGCTCCCGTCATGACCTTGTCAATGAGGACATGGAGGTCGGAAGGCTGGAACGGCTTCTTCAGATATCCCCTGGCCCCCAGCGCCAGACCTCTCACCGTGTCCGCCTCTTTCCCCTCAGTGCTGATGATAATTATCGGAATTTTGCTGGTTATGCCAATAGCCGCGGCCTTCTCCATGAACCTGATACCGTTCATGACCGGCATGTTGATGTCGAGCAGAACGAGTTGGATGTCATGCTGCCTGGCCAGGATATCCAGAGCCTCCTGGCCATCCATGGCATCGACGATTTCACACTTGTAGCCGTTCATGACAAGACGGTACATCTGATGGATAAGTGCCGAATCGTCGACGACCAGTATTTTCTTCACCATGACATCCTCCCCTACCGATTGTGTGTGCCTGAATGGATTTGCCCCGCCCCGCCAACGTAGCAACTGCAGAGACTAGAGCACTAAACGTGCCCAGGCATGATCACGAAACGAATAACCAGTCATATCGGATGGTTGCTGCACAAGAGGATGGATTGTGGCAGAGAGGGAGGGGTACGACGAATGTTGACGGGACGCCGGCGGAGGCAGTAAATACGTCATGGTAGCGGGGAGTTACAGCGTGAGCGACATGAAGGGTGAGTGCAAAAAATGTCGCACCCCTTTCAGCAGAGACATGTTCATCGGGGGATACGGACCCGGGAGAGACACAAAAACGCCCCCGGCAGCTATTTTCTGCTGAGCCTCTTGTTCAATGCCTGGCGGGACAGACCGAGGCGGGATGCAGCCACACCCTGATTCCCTTCGGACAACCTGAGGGCCTCGGCAATGAGGAATTCTTCCATTTCGGTCAGGGTGGGAAACTTCCCCGTCACGTTCATCCACTGCTCGATTGAGAATGGCTTGGGAGAAACTATGTCCGATGACGGAACCTCTTTGCCGATTATCTCGCGGAAGGAACCGGTGGACAGCACACCCCCCTGGTGCCGTGCCATGGCGTCGTAAACCATGGCACGCAGCTCGCGCACATTCCCCGGGAATGTGTGGGCACGGAGGTAGCCAAGCAGTTCAGGTGGATAGGCCGGCTTTTTTTTGTGCAGAGATGTGGCAGCAGACTCCAGGAAGCATTCCAGAAGGAGCGGAATATCCTCGGCCCTTTCCCGCAGGGGGGGAATATGCACATGGTGGGCGCGGAGACGGTAATAAAGATCCTTCCGGAAGGTTCCTTCCGCAACGAGGCTGGTCAGGTCGCTGTTCGTGGCTACGATTATCCGGGCACTGCTCCGGACGGCAACATCGGAGCCGAGGGGATGGTACTCCCCTTCCAGCAACCGGAGGAGTTTCACCTGGGATGGGGGTGTCAGATCGCCTACCTCGTCGATGAACAGGGTACCTCCTGCAGCATGGGCGACCATCCCTTCCCGTGCCTGGTCGGCGCCGGTAAACGCCCCTTTCCGGTGACCGAAGAGGGTGTCGGAAAACATGTGGTCGTCGAGCCCCGCCCCGTTTACCGCGACCCATTCACCCGTACGGCGGCTCAGGCCATGGAGTGCCCGTGCTATCAGTTCCTTTCCCACCCCGGTTTCACCGGTGATGAGTACCGGCTGGTCAGAAGGAGCAATACCCTCCATGTAGCCGAAGATCGCCTTCATTCTGGCGCTTTGCGTATTGATGGCGGCAAAGGCGGCCTCGTTGTGCAGCTGCCCCGAAACAAGGTAGTCCCGCAGGGAAGATATCTCGCGCCTCAGGGAATTTATTTCCAGTCCCTTCCGGACACAGGCGACAAACCGGCTGTTTTCGATCGGTTTCAACAGATAGTCGAAGGCTCCCATTTTCATGCATGCGACGGCCGTGTCCAGTTCGTTGGCGGCAGTCATAATGATGACCGGCAGATGGGGATAATTTTCGGCAATATCCGCAAGGAGTTCCTTGCCGGAAAGATAGGGCATCTGTAGGTCGAGCACGACCACCCCGACTTCATTTTCCGCAAGAAAGGGGAGGAGCCTGCGGCTGTCCTCGATAGCCTGGACGTTGTGCAGCCCCGCCTGCCGCAGCATGACGGTGGAGCTGAAAAGAATCTCCGGCTCATCATCCACCAGCACAATTGCCGGTGAAATTTTTTTCATTTCCATTATGAAGTTCCTCTGATATTGTAGAAATTAATACTGTCAAATGACGTCATGGCAGCACAGACTTTCTGCAGAGAAAAAAGCCCTGCCTGGCCATTGTGCCGAGCATTACAACTGAGACGCCCCTCCGAACAACGTGCGGTTTTTTAGTCTTAGCACGGAGTAAACCATGAAAATATTTTCAGACACCACAAAAAAAACAACCCTCATGTGGATCGTTGCGCTGGCGGCCACATGGACGATCCTGGTTGCTGTATCTTTCTGGTGGGACATGATTCACATCCGCCAGACGATTGAAGATCTGGCGATAGTCGCCGGGGGGACCGGTCATGAAAAAGACCCCCACTACCGGCAAGGGGCCGCCATGCACGGTGGCATCAGCGCCTCTGTCCCCATGAAAGATTATGAGCCCTTCGCTCATCCGCACCGGAAGGCAGAACTGCAGGTCCACCTGGGCATATGGCTCCTGGGTCTGATCTTCCTCGGAGCCCGATTAGTCTACCTCCGGCGAAGACAGGATGATCAAGACCGGGTCCGCATGGCTCTCAGGGAAAGCGAGGCACGGTTCCGACAGCTTTTCGAACAGAACGATGACGCCCTTCTCCTTTTCAGACCGGAGAACTTCGAGGTGATAGACGTCAATCCGATGGCCCTGGAACTCCTGGGGTTGACCAGGCAGGACATCATAGGTCAGAAAATTCAGTCGTTCGTTCTCGCCGAAGATTTCCAGGCATTTGTCGAGTCGGGCGCCATCAGCGATTCCGCGCCGTTATTCCAGACCGAACGGGCTACGAGTTTCAGCAAAAGCAAAGGGGAGATCACCGTTTCCCTGCGGGGGAAAATCCTCACCCTTGAAAATGAATGCATTGTCTACTGCTCCATGAGGGATATGACCGAAAAAGTCCGCCTCATGGAAGAAATCCAGGCAAGCCAGGCAAAGCTGATTCATGCCGACAAGATGGCGTCGCTCGGACTGCTCGTTTCCAGTGTCGCCCACGAAATCAACAACCCGAACACGTACATTTCCGCCAATGCCACCATGCTGGCGCAAGCATGGCAGGACGCCTCCCCCATCCTGCTTGACTATCGCAGGGAACATGGCGAATTCTCTCTGGGGGGACTCCCCTCCGACGAAATCGAGACCCTGGTGCCACGGCTTTTCAACGGCATTATCGACGGCTCCCGCAGGATCACCGAGATTGTCAACAACATGAGGGAATTCGTCAAGACTGAAAAGAGCAATCGCCAGAGACCCGTTGAAATCAACAGGATAATTCAGGCTGCCACCTCCATCCTCTGGCACCACATCCACAAACATACCGACCATTTCCACCTGGAGTTGCCACCTGCCGTCCCCCCCTTCATGGGGAGGGGACAACAGATCGAGCAGGTCGTCATCAACCTCATCATGAATGCGCTCCAGTCACTGCCGGACAAGACACGGGGGGTGTGGGTGACGAGCCGGTTGGACGATTCGGCCGGACAGGTGGTGATAACGGTGCGGGACGAGGGAAAAGGGATGACAGTGGAGGAACTGGAACAGCTCAAGGAACCATTTTTCACGACCAAGGCGGACGAAGGGGGAACCGGTCTGGGGCTTTACATATCGGACTCAATTATCAGAGAACACGGCGGCACCCTGGAGTTCCAGTCAGAGCACGGCAGCGGAACGACAGCAACCATCCGCCTGCCGGCAGCCGGCACCGGGATGAAGCCGGGAGGCAGCGCCAATAAAACGCAGCAGATACCTGACGATAGCGCTGCAACAACCCTCCCCTAGGTCAAAACCGGCCCCGCAGCTTCGCGAGACCGGTTCCTCTCACGGGAAAGGGAATCCCTCCTATTTGAATTCCGCAAATTTAGATATCACCAGATCCGTTGTTTTGGCCGTCTTCAGGTGGCACTCATAGCAGTTCTTCACCGGGTCAACACCGGAAAGCCTGCCGTCGGCATTGAAGCCGGCAAAGAGCCAGCCACCGGTCTCTTTTTGCTTCTTGTCCTTGCGCATGAGAACTACCATGTTCTTCTTCCCGGCAGTCGGCTTCCCCCCCACATCCTTGATGTTGAAGTACTCTATCACGAACTGGCTCCCCTCCGGGTATTTGCCTCCCGACTTGTAGACCGGGAAGGCTTTTTTGTCCACGTAGGTGTAATGGATGCCATAGAACAGGGAGTTCTTGTCGGTGACGATCTGTTGTTTGCTCTTCTCCCACGTTGCATACCCCTTGGGGAGTGTCGCCTTCCCCGCGGCAAGGGCGGTTGTGGCAATCGTCGTCACGGCAAGAACCATCAATAATGCAGTAATTTCCTTCATTTTTCTCTCCTTAACGGGTGAATAGGTGGTCAGATTAGCCGAATCCGGCCGATTTGTCACGCGAAAGGTGCCGGTGTATCGGTACGCCACGTGGAGCCAGACTACATTTCCGCTTCGACCTTCCTCTTCTCGAACCAGCCGTATACCGACGGAATTATCACCAGCGTCAGCAGCGTTGAGGTAAGCAATCCCCCCACAACGACAGTGGCGAGCGGTTTCTGTATCTCTGACCCCGCTCCGCCGGCGAGGAGCATCGGGATCAAGCTGAAAATCGATATCGATGCGGTCATTAAAACCGGGCGCAACCGGTCAAGGGTTCCTTTCCTGACGGCCTCCTGCAATTCAAGTCCTTCGTCACGCAATTGCGAGATGCGCGAAACCAGCACAAGTCCGTTCAGCACGGCAACGCCAAACAGAACGACAAACCCGACGGATGCGGGAACCGACAGATATTGTCCGGACAAGAAGAGGGCGAAGACTCCACCGATCAAGGCAAAGGGGAGGTTGGAAATGACCAGCAGCGCCAGGCGGATCGATCTGAAGGTGACGTACAACAGGAGCAGGATCAGCCCGATGGCAACAGGCCCTATGATCAGCAGCTTGTTCATGGCCCGCTGCTGATTTTCAAACTGGCCCCCCCAGGTGACATAATAACCGGCCGGCAGTTTGACCTCCGCCTTGATCTTCTGCTTTGCCTCGGCAACGAAACTGCCGATGTCCCTGCCGGTAATGTTCATCTCGATACCGATTCTTCTCACCCCGTCCTGACGGCTGACCTGAGCCGGTCCTTCGATCATTTTCACCTCAGCCAGCTGTTCAAGCGGGACATTTATCCCGGTTTTGGTGGTGATCAGCAGATTCTTGATGGCTTCAAGAGAATTCCTTTTCTCTTCCGGCAGGCGGACCGAAATATCGAAGCTGCGGTTTTCCTCGTACAACTGGGATGCCGCTTTACCGGCCACGGCAATTTCGATCACCTTCTGCACATCGCTGATATTCAGGCCATAACGGGCAATTTTCGACCTGTTGATATTGACGGTCAGGTAGGGCTGCCCCGTAACCTTTTCCGCACTCAGATCAGTCCCGCCCTTTACCGTGGACAGAACTTTGGCTATCTCTGCCGATTTTTCACTGAGGACATTGATATCTTCACCGAACAACTTGAGAATCAGCTGCGCCCGGGTACCGGCGACCAGCTCGTCAATCCGGCATTGGATCGGCTGGCTGAAACCGAAGGTGATTCCCGCAACCGATTCCAGGGACTTGCGCATCTCGTTGGTCAGCTCTTCTTTGGAAATATCCCGTTCCCATTCACTCTTCGGCTTGAATATCCCCACATAGCCGGTCTTGTCAGCCCCCCTGGTATCCAGGGCCACGCCGGTCTGCCCGGTTCGTCCCACGATAGTATCCAGCTCGGGAAACTGCTTCAGCTTTGCCGCGGCACGTTGATTCACCTCCATCGCCTTGGCCAGGGAAACACCGGGAAGCATGGAGACATCCATGTCAAACGAGCCTTCATCCATGGTCGGAATGAATTCCGTTCCCAGCCGGGTTATCAGAAAGAGCGATACAACCAGGAAAAAGGCGGCAACACACAACACCACCCGCTTCCTGTTCATTGCATAGTCGAGAAGCGGCAGGTACAGCCTGTTTGCATGCTTCATGATGAAGCTCTCTTTTTCCTGCTGCGGCTTCAGGAACAGGATACAGAGAACCGGGATGACGAATATCGAAAGGAACAGTGAGGCAAGAAGTGCAACCGCAACCGTTATGGCCAACGGGCTGAACATCTTCCCTTCGATCCCTTCAAGGGAAAGAATGGGGATGAAGGTGAGGGCGATGATAAGCTCGCCGAAGATGCTCGGTTTCCTGACTTCCATGACTGCTTTCAGCACGGTCAATAATTTGGGATGCCGCCCCCCCTCTTCGCTCAAATGGCGCTGGACGTTTTCCACCTGGATGATGGTCGTGTCGATGATCATGCCGATGGAAATGGCCAGGCCGCCGAGGGACATGAGGTTTGCGGTGATCCCCGTGAGTTTCATGACGATGAATGTGGCCAGAAGCGACAGGGGCAACGCGATGAGGACCACGATGCTCCCCCGGATACTGTTCAGCAGCAGATACAGCACGATCAGGACCAGAATGGAGCCCTCGATCAGCGCCTTGTTGACCGTTGAGACGCTCGCCTTGACAATGTCGCTCCGGTCGTAATAGGGAACAATCCTGATCCCTTCCGGAAGCACATTGTTTTCATTCATCTCCCTGACTTTGCCCTCGACCCGGCGCACCACGTCGCGGCTGTTTTCGCCCCGCAACATCATCACGATACCGCCGACGCATTCATCCTTGCCGTCCTTCATGGCGGCACCCATCCGTACGGCCTCACCGACCTTTACCAGTGCCACGTCGCGGATATACGTCGGCGTGCCGCCAGCGGATCTCAGGACAATGTTTTCGATGTCGCTGACATCCTTTATCAACCCGACTCCGCGGACGATGTACTGGTCCGTGCCCCGTTCGAGGAGATTGCCGCCGACGTTTTCGTTGTTGCTGCCGATGGCGGAATAGACATCATCCACGGTTATGGCATATTTCAGCAGTTTTTCCGGTGACACGATCACCTGGTACTGCTTGAAATAGCCGCCGAAGGAGTTGATCTCGTTCACTCCGGCAACACTTTTCAACTGGGGGGTGACAATCCACTCCTGAATGGTTCTCAGGTTGGTCAGGTAGGCAATTTTCTGCTGCGGGTCATCCGGTATCTTTCCTTCGAGCGTATACTGGTAGATCTCCCCCATGGCCGTGCCGATCGGCCCCATGGCGACCTCGACCCCCTTGGGAACCTTCTCCCGCGCCTCCGCCAGTCGCTCGAACACCAACTGCCGGGCAAAATAGATGTCCACATTGTCCTTGAACACGATGGTGACTATGGACAGGCCGAACTTCGTTACCGAACGCATCTGTTCGATATCGGGGAGACCGCGCATGGACATCTCGATCGGATAGGTCACATTCCGCTCGATCTCCAATGCCGACAGTCCATCCGCATGACTTACCACTTCGACCTGAATGTTCGTAACATCCGGAAATGCATCAATCGGCAATCGCAGATATGAGTACACGCCAAATGCAATAATCAGCAACGAAAGGAATATGACCATTCCCTTCTGCCGTAAGGTGTAGGCTATCAATTTTTCTAACATGAGAAATAATCTCCAGTTTGTTCAGAATTATGAATTATGAAGGTGAGAGGTTGATTTCCATTTTTTACATAATTCATCCGTCATAATTCATCCTTAATCACTTGCCGTGGCCATATTAGTCTGTCATTTCACCCTTCTTCACTTCCGACTTGAGAATGAATGATCCCTTGACCGCGTAATTCTCCCCCTCTTTCAGACCGGAAATAATCTCTACCATGCCGCCTGCCGCCCGGCCTGTCTGAACCTCACGCGCCGCGAACTCAGCCTGATTTTCCGCAACGAAGAGCACTTTCTTGCCATCCAGGTCCTGCAGCGCATCTTCAGGTACCGCCAGCACCGGCGGTGCATCAGCCGCCAGCGCCAGTTCCACGGTTGCGAACATCTCCGGCTTCAGTTTGCGTCCAGGATTGGCAACCTCGATCCGCGCCTTGACCGTGCGGGTGGCCTCGTCGACCAGGTCGGCGATGTAGGTGATACGCCCCTTCAGTTTCAGGTCGGGGAACGCGCCGACGGTGACGATTGCCGCCTGCCCCCTGCGCACCTTGGCCAGATCCTTTTCGTGGATGTCCACCAGCACCCAGACCGAGGAAAGGTCGGCCACGGTGTAGAGACTCCTGGAGGGATCGGACAGCTCCCCCACGATGGCGTGCTTCTCGGTGATGATGCCGCCGATGGGGGAACGGACCGGAAGGAGCAGCCTTTTGTGGTTGTCTCCCTTAAGATCGGAGGTAGAGACGCCGTACAGGGACAAGCGTTCTTCGTCGGTATGCAACTCGGCCTGGGTCGTCCTGAAGTCGGTCTCCGCCTGGAGGATGTCCTTGCGGGCTGCAATCTTCTTCTCCACCAGGGTCTTGATCCGATCCATATTGGCCTGGGCCAGGGAAAGCTTGGTCTTTGACTGACGGTAGCGGTTGAGCGCTTCGCCGAGCTCGACGCTGTCCAGACTCGCCAGAGCCTGCCCGGCGGAGACGCTGTCACCCAACGAGGCCCTGACGGCGACGATCTTGCCGGAGATGCGCGGCGATACATGGGCGATCCGGTCGGCGTTGGCCTCAACCTTACCGGTGGCGCTGATCATGCCGGCCAGCCGTTGTTTTTTCGCCGCGGCGACGACCACACCATTCTCCTTCTGCGACTCGACGGTCATCTTGACGATACCCGCCTCGCCGTGCCCGCCATGGCCTTCCTGGCCTTCGCTCTCTTTGCCTTCTCCATGGCTGCCGGCTTTTTCTTCAGTGTGACCGGCTTCCTTATGTTCGGCATCTTTCTCACTGTTGTCCGAATGCCGGGTGGAATAGTACAAGCCGCCCCCCAGGGCGATGGCCAGAATGACTCCTATGATGATTCCCTTGTTATTCACTGGTGCCTCCGATTATTGTGCAATTCAACTCCGTCCCCACTGCTGATTCGAGCTTCACAAGCGCCAACTGATGGTCATGCAGCGCCGCCAGGTAGCCTTCGTTGACCTCGAAGAAGTTCTTCTGTTCCTGAATGACGGTCAGAATGCCGACCTCCCCCAGCCGGTAGGCTTCCTGGGTCAATTGCAGGTTTTCCTCAAGTTGGGGAATGATATTTACCCTGTACAGGGAAAGGACTTTTTCACTGTTCAGGTAGCCGGCATAGGCCGTCTCCACATCCCGTTCAGCGTTCCTGGTGGCAGCCGACAAACGGCTTTCGCTGCTGTTCCTCCTGGTCCGCGCTTCCTGAACGCCAGCCGGATTCCTGTCGAATACGGGAAGGGGGATCGACAGCTTAACCCCAATGGTATAGGCCGTGTCCTTCCCCTCGATCCCGCCGATCTCCATAGTTGTCGTGTCGCGCTTCACCGCGAGACCGGCCGTGAGGTTGGGGACACCATAGGCCTGGGCAAGGATGATGTCCGATTCATTCCTGCTTTTTTCAGCCTCCAGCGCCTTGACGTCCGGGCGGTTCTGGTGCGCGAGCTGTTTCAGCTCGACCAGATTTTTCGTCATGGTTATTTCAAATTTCAGGGTGCCGGGAATCCCGGGACTTTCGCCAGGGGGAAGCCCCATGAGCGTCAAAAGTTTCGCCTGTTTCTGAATCAGCGCTTTCTCGGCGTCGATCCTGGCACCTTCACCCCGTGCCAGCTCCACTTTTGCCAGATTCATCTCCAGTTCCGGGATGTCTCCTGCCGCCAGCCGCTCCTTGGTTACGTCAAGGAGCTGCCTGTTGAGCTCGACGGAGCGGTCTGCCAGGGATATCTGCTGTTGAGCAAGGATGGCATCATAGAATGCCGTCTTCACCTCTTCGCGAAGCAGCCTCTCCCGGTCGGCCACCTGCCAGCGGTACATTTCCAGTTCACGCTCGGCAAGGGTGAGACGCTTCCTCCGCTGTCCCGCCAGGAAAAACTCCTGCGACACCCCGAGCGACAGGCTGTTTTCGGCGCTGCTGCCGGTCAGGGCGCCTGTCCCTCCCTCAAGTTCAAGGGTTGGGTTAGGAAGGAGTCCGGCTCTTGTTGTACCGGCTTCGCGGATACCTTTTTCTTCACGAAACGATTTCAGGTCGCCGTTATTCTGCAACGAAAAGGCGACTACATCGGGCAGTGTCAGCGGTGGTGTCTCCGCCCACGCCGGAGCGGATGCAAGCAGACACAGGATTGCCGGCACAAGGAGCTGTGGGCCCCGAGCAAATACAGTTGTTCCCAAAGGAAAAACCTCCTTTATTCAGTTTTGGTTTAGATTTAAAAGAGTTGCGGACCCACCACGACAGAAGACGCGGATGCAATTTTCCCTGAATCAGGACGAACTACTCCCGTCATGGCGTTTAGGCGAGATTTTGCGGGGGGATAAACTTGGGGAAATAGACTTCCGGAAAACGGAAAAAAGAGTCCAAGGGGACGAGGGTGGAAACATGGGGAGTGCGGACGGAAAAGCCGAACTGGCTCATCACGGGGAGGTGGCAACTGCAGTAACAGGAAGAGGCGCAGTCGCCGTCGTCGGTGTGCTCGCCGGCAGGACAGGAGGGGCACTGGTCGCCAACTCCGGCGAGAGAGCAGTCAGCCTTCTCCTCGTCATGTCCCCAGCACTGCTGGGCAGCATGGGTCTCCCGGCACAGTCCCACCACGCTGGCGGAAATGACGATCGCCAGAAGAAGGAGCGTAACGAACTTGTGCAGGAGGGAATGCGCCATCGGTAATCGGGCCTTTTGATGAAAGTTATGAAAGGATACCCTGACCGTCGAAATTTTGTCAATCATCAATAAAGAAGAGGTGCGGAGTCGCACCCTACCCTCTCCCCTTTTTGGCCCGCACTTTCGGCTTGGCGTGGAACAGGTCGAACTGGACCATGACGTAGCCGTAGTCGATGCCCTTGTCGCTCCCGGAGGCGTCGCGGAAGAAGCCGCCGGTGAAGAAGTGGTCGTAACCGGCGATAAGCGACAGGTTGTCGGAAAAAGCGTAGGTCAGGGTTAAGTCGGTCTCAAGGCCGATACTGCGGCTGAAGCCCGGTTCCACACTGTCGGCACGGAAATAGCGGCCGGTGGCGGAGAGGTTGAGTTCCTTCGTCACGTCGATCCCCCAGCCGAGGGTGTAAATATGGAGACCGCTGGCATGGTGCCCTCCAGCATCCGCCCCTGCGAGTGACCCGACCACGTTCATATCGCCGGTCAGCGGATTGTCGTTATTCGGATTGCGGAACTCCCGGCGGGAGGAAACGCCGGTGGCCGCGTCGCCGGAGCCGGAGCCGAGGGCGTAGCTGGCGAAAAGATGGTTGTGGAACGCGCCAACCGTCGTATCGGCGGACAGATCCACGTGGCCACCATAGGCCGCAATCCGCTCTTTTTCGCCGGTTGCGCCATTGAAGAGCCGCCCCGTCTGGTAGACCGGTTCGATTTCCAGCGTGACCGCACCGATTTCTGCCGTTCCCCGCAGACCCCAGGTGTCCCGTTGCTCGCCGCCATGGTGGTCCACCGAGCCGGTGTCGCGCAGGGCATACGCTTCCAGCGCGTTCCCCTCGGAAAAGGTCCAGGTCCCGTAGCCTCCGGCCAGATCGCCCTTAACCCCGTCGGAGAAGGGGGTGGCATACCAGCCGCCAAGGAGGTCGATGGTCAAGGGCTTGAGCGGAGCGAGCCGCACCCGGAGCGCGTCAAAGCTGAGCCCGTTGTAGAAGGAGTCGTTCCCCAGGACAAAGGCGCTGCCGTAGATGAACTCCTGCCTTCCCGCCTTGAGGGAATACCCTTCCAGCGCCGGATAGCGGAGTTCGGCAAACCCCTGGTAGAGTGAAACCTTGCCGGCATACTGGCTCCCGCCGCTGAATCCGTACCCCTGACCCTCGGCATGGATATCGAGCCAATCGGTCGGATGCCAGTAGGCATAGGGCTTCACCCGGTAGAGGACGCGCCCCTCGCCGTGGCCCGGATTGTAGCTGAAATCGGGAAGCCGGAAGTTGCCAACCCCTTCGCTCCGCAGAAAGCCGTTGACCCCCACCTTGTACATGAACTCCGGCAGCTCCGGCTTGGCGAGCATGCTCTCGATCATATCCCGACGCGTGGCGTACCCTTCCTGCTGGGCGAGCTCGGTCTTCAACGCCTCGTGCAGGGCGGCGATCCGGTCCAGATCCTCCGGTGACACTGCATCACGGCCCAGCCTCACGCACGTTTCCTGAACCTTGAGGATAACGGCAAGAAGGCACGCCGCCGCTTCTCCCCGCGGGCACGGTTGTCCGTCAATTACCACGGAATCGGGGAGCTTGCGGTCGGCTCCATATTTCTGGGCCAGGGCGGCTATTTCACGGCAGGAGGAGGAATCGGCGGACTGCTGCGGGGATGACGAGGACAGCATGAGTGCTTCGGCGAAACAGCGGGGTGAGGGGACAAGAAGGGTAAGGCAAAGGGTTGCAAGGAGCAGATGGTGCATGGGACAATCTCCGTGAGAAGGTGCAGTAACGGCGCGAGATGCGCAAACGTGTTTTGATAATAGATATCAAAATCATCTTTGTCAACGCATTTCTCTCACTGCCACGATTGCATTACGGCATCACGGTCGGGGCACGGGTTACCCCTTCCCGCCACAGACCGGGCAACCCTGCATCGACAACGGCTTCTCCAGCCGGCACCCGGCAAGGAGTTCTTCATTGCGGAAAATCTCCAGGGCGGGACCGTCTGCCTTGACCTCACCCTCGTGGAGGATGATGACCCGGCTGCAGAGATCGAGTACCATGTCCAGGTCATGGCTGGTGAATATCTTCGTATGGCTGAAATCCTTGAGAAGCGCCATGAGCTGGCGCCGGGCATGGGGATCCAGCCCGTCCGTCGGCTCGTCCATGACGAGGATGTCGGGAGACATGGAGAGCACCGTGGCGATGGCCACCCGTTTCTTCTCTCCACCCGAAAGGTTGTAGGGAGGCTTGTCCCGCAAATGTCCGGCCCCGACCTTTTCGAGGGCATCTTTCACCCGCTGTTCCACCTCCATTCCGGGCAGCCCCAGGTTGAGCGGGCCGAAGGCAACGTCGTCATAGACCGTCGGCATGAAGAGCTGGTCGTCCGGGTCCTGGAACACCATCCCCACCGTCCTCCGGATTTCGGGAAGGGTGGCCTTGGTCAGGGGATAGTCACCGATGCGGATTTCTCCCGCCGTGGGGGAGAGAAAGCCGTTCAGATGGAGGAGCAGCGTCGATTTGCCCGCGCCGTTGGCACCGATGATCGCCACCGACTCGCCATGGGTAATGCGGAAGGAGATGTCCCGCAGGGCAACGGTGCCGTCGGGATAGACGTGGCGGAGATTCCTGACTTCAACGATATGATGGCTCATGAAAATATTCCCGTTACGAGCGACCCCATGACCTGGGACAGGTTCAGGAATCGCAGGATGATGAAGAAAGTGGACCAGCTGGAGAGGAAGAGCAGCTCCCTGCCGCCGAAACGTGTATCTGTCCGCGTGTGGAATTCGCCGGTGAACCCCCGTGCCAGCATGGCCATGTGGATCCGCTCGGCCCGTTGCCACGTCCGGAGCAGAAGGTGCCCCACGAGGGAGCCGAAGATCCCCGGTTGCATCTTTCTGCCGAAAGCGCGGAGTTTTCGCGCCCGCTCCATCCGTGATCCCTCATCGGTGAGGACGAAGATGTAGCGGTAGAGAAAGAGGAGCTGAACAGCGAAGACCCTTGGCATCCCGACCCGTTCGAGGGCCAGGCATACGCCGGGGAAGCCGGTCACCCCCACGAGCACTATCGCCGCCCCGACCGTAAGGATCGAACGCATGACGATGGAGACAAAGGAGAGCCAGCCGCCGGTGATGCCGAGCGATCCGACCTGGACCAGCACCTCCCGGTCGAAGATCGGGTTGAACATGCCGACGACCAGGGCAAAGGGGCAGAGAAGGGCAATCTTCTTGAGGATGTAGGGGACCGGAAGATTCCCGAGCGCAATCATTACCACGGGGAAGAGGAAAAAGGGGACGAGCGCGGTCACCTCGTATTTCCCGAACGAGACCACCGTTACGATAAATACGAGGGTCGCCAGAACCTTGGCCCGCGGGTCGAGGCGATGGATCGCCGTATCCCCGTTAGCCAACCGGTCAAGCCTTTTGAAATCGAGGAGTGCGCCGTCGATGGATGCCATGGTGGTCTCTCATAAAACGAGGGAGAGGCAACGCCCCTCCCCCAATCTTTGCAATGGATAGGCAATCTGTTCCCGGTTCGTCAGGCGGACTGGTGCCGCTTTCTGAGGAGAAACCCGATCAGGAGGGCGAACGCCAGGGAAACGAGCGCGCCGATGACCCCGGAGACGCTGGTGCCAAGCCTGCTCCCCTCTGCGTTTTTCCTCCCGGCATGTTGTGACTCGCCCTTTACCGTTTCGCCGGAGGTCCTGAAGGAATAATCCGGCAGCAGGGCTGTCTTCTTCTGCACCTCGGCCAACGTTCCGTGAAGCCCCTGCGCCGGACCGGCCAGTTCTTCCTTGCCGGTCACTTTGGAAATGGCCCATTCCAGGCCGTCGGGGTCTTTTGAGGCAAACCAGGAAACGATACCTCCGGTCAGAACGGCAACGGCCAGAAAAGCGAGCAGGACACCACGCACCGGGTGGCTGCCGGCGGATTTCGCCTCGGGGGAAAACTGAATGAGTTCCGGCCGGGCCTTGTACACGAACGAGACGACTGCCGCGGTTACAAACCCTTCCACAATGCCGATGGCAAGGTGAATCGGCTGCATCATGACGACAAACGTGGAGAACGGCAACGACGTCTGCCCCGATGTGACGGTTTCAAGGACCACCCCGAACGCACCGAGCTGTAATCCGGTGACGGCGGCAACGATCGCCGCCATGGTCATGCGCGGCCTAGTCGGTTGCGCGCCGACCAGTTGTCTGTAGACGAAGGGATAGGCGATGAACGCCGGGAAGAACCCGAGGTTGAAGATATTGCACCCCAAGGCCAGCAGGCCGCCATCGGCAAAAAAGAGGGCCTGGATCACCAGGACCGAGGCGATGGTAAGGAACGCTGCGTAGGGGCCAAGCAGGATGGCGAGCAGGAGCCCACCCCCCAGATGACCGCTGGAACCGGTCGCCGGGATGCTGAAATTGATCATCTGGGCGGCAAAGATAAATGCCCCAAGCACCCCCATAAGGGGGACCCTGCTGTCATCAAGTTCGGTTCGGACCTTCTTTGCGCAGTAGGCAATGGTTCCGGCCGAAGCCGCCCACATAGCTCCCCCCACCGCAGGGGATAACAGCGCGTCTGCCATGTGCATGACCACGTGCTCCTTGACATCAGGGCCCGGCAACCGGTCGCCCTGGTGTTACTTAATATAAAAATGTAACACTCTGTTGGTAGCATTCCAACCTGTGGATGTCAACGATTTATTGCAGGACAGAAGAAAAACCGTAAACCGCCACCAGACCGGGCTTTAATGAGTTGGGAGCTGTCACGATAGCCACAAAAAAATGGCGGATTCCGATTGAATCCGCCGTGGTTACTGACCGAAATTTTAGATTCCGCACAGAAATACGTCCCTACGGAACGGAACAGACCCTATCTCCTGACGAATATCTCCCTCGCCATGGCAGTATCGATGGCGAATTCGGAGAACCCGACCCTGAAGATGTAGGAAGGGAAACTCTGCATCAGGATGATCCGGTTGCCGGGAAGGACCCCCATGGCCATCAGCTTCTGCATCTTCTTGCTGTCCTCGGTCAGGATGTAGGCGATCTCCCCCTCTTCACCCGATTTCAGCTCAGTCAGCGGTACAACCCCCAGATCGCCGCTCTGCCGCGCCTCCGCGCAACAGTCGCCGGGTGGGATCGTCTTGCCATGGGGGCAGGTGGTGGGATGGTTCAGCATGGCACAGACCTTTGCATCCACACCTTCGTTGAGGAGATGCTCGAACTGGCACGCCTTGTCCTCGGCAGTCTCCCCCCGGATGTTGAGGACGTCCATCATCAGTCGTTCAGCCAGTCGGTGACGCCTGATGGTCTTGCGCCCCTCCTCCTTCCCCTCGGAACGGAAATAGACCCGTCCCTCCCGCACCTCGATCAAAGCCAGACCGGTCAATTCCTGATAGGCCGGGTCATCGGCCGCCACACTGATCCGCTCCTGTTCCTGGAAACCACGTCCTTCCTCCTCCACGGCAATCCAGAGCTCTTCAAGAATTTCTTCGGCTTTTTCGGACAGTTTCATGCTGCATATCTCCTTTTGAAAAATACCTGATTAGTACTAATTTCCCGCTCGTCCCTTCTCCCTGAGGGAAAAGGTGGCCAAAGGCCGGATGAGGAGGGGGGACAGTGTCAGGCAAATCAACGCTGCACCCTCACCCGCCTGTTCAGGGACAATCACATGGTTTGCCCCTACGATTTCCTGCCGAATACTTCTTTCAATTTTTTCACTACCGCCGGTTCGACAGGATTCTCATAGAGGCACTTGGGGCAGCGGATTGAATGGCACGGCTTCCCGCACTTGCCACACCCCTTGATTCCCTCTTCTTCAGTATACTCATGTCCGCAAAATCCGCATCGTATCATTATAACCTCCGAAATCAAGGTTCTAGTCCCTGATCCCTGGCCCCTGCCTGTCGCCTTACAAAATCCCCGTCATCAGAAAAAACCGGTTGAGCAGCCAGCCGCTCCCGAAGGCGAGCACGCTGACGAACAGACCGATTCCCAGAGCCACTTTCATCCCCCGCTCCTTCTTCATGATAAGAAATTGGGCAACGCAGGGGATGAAGAGGGTAAGGGTCACGGCGGCCACCGTCAGCTGGCGTGGATTCAGGAGCCCCTTGGTCTGCAGGTCGTAGAGTCCTGCCGCGCCGTAATCCCGACGGAAGAAGCCGAAGATGAAGGCGACTGCCACTTCCTTGGGAAGACCGATGGCTGCCATGAGTGGGCTCAAACCCTCCACCGCTATCTCGAAGAAGTGGGTTATCTTGCCGACCCAGAGAAGCACCGAGGCGAGGATGAAGAGCGGCAGAATCTCCATGAAGTACCACTGCATGCGGGTATAGGTCTTGGTCATAATATTAGAGAGCTGGGGGAGCCTCATGGGTGGCAGCTCCATGTAGAACATGGGGGTCTCCCCCGGCATGATCCTCGCGGCCAGAAAGCCTATGACGAGAAAAATGACGAGCAGACAGACACTCCAGGCGAGGAGCGCTCCCGGCGCCTTGGAAAGGAGCGCAATGATCACCCCCAGCTGGGCGGAGCAGGGGATGGCCAGGGCCAGGAGCAGGGTGGCGATGATCCGCTCCCGCACCGTTTCCAGGGTACGGGTTACCATGGTTGCCATGGTGTCGCAGCCGAAGCCGAGCACCATGGGAATGACCGCCCGTCCTGTGAGGCCGATCTTTTTGAATACCCGATCCACCAGAAGCGCCAGGCGGGGGAAATACCCGCTGTCCTCCAGAATGGAAAAGAAGAGGAAGAAGGTCGCCACGATGGGGAGGATGATCCCCACCGCATAGCGGAGCCCGAGGGTTATGATGCCGTATTCCCCGACGAACAGTTCCTGGATAACCTCCCACGGGATGACGGCCTTGGTGAGGGCGGTTATCCAGGGGTTGAAATGATTCTCGAACAGCCCTTTTTCCAGTAAGTCCACCAGGGTCCCGGCACCGAAATCGCCGACAAACTTGTAGAGGCCAAAGTAGAGGACCACCAGCAGGAGAGGTACCCCTGTCAGGGGACGGACCGCCCAGCGTGAAAGCCTCTCGTTGAAGGTCACACGCCGCTGGGAGGGAACCCGGAAGACATCGCCCAGCAGTCCCGTGACGATCCCTTTCCGTTCCATGGAGAGGTCCATATGGAAGGATTCCCGCCGTTCGAAACACTTCTCCTTCACCTGGGCTGCAATGGCCGTGTAACCCTCGCCCTCCCGCTCCTTCACCAGTGCAGTCACTTCGTCGTCCCGCTGCAGGAGGAGCAGGGCAAGGGATTTGGAGGAAATCGGGTAGCTGCCGTGAATAAGGGTCGCTACGCTGTCGATGTCCCCTTCAAGCCGCCGGCTGTAACCGAACACTGCATGGGTTTTCCCCGTATAGGTCGCGATGGCGCGACGGATCTCCGCCAGCCCCCGCTTCTTGGCGGTAGCCGCTCCGATCACCGGGATGCCGAGCTTTTCCTGCAACAGCGGAATATCGATGGTGAGCCCCATGCTCTCCGCCTCGTCCATGATGTTAATCACCAGTACCACCGGCAGCCGGGCGTCGATAAGCTGGAGGGTCATGGACAGCATCCGTTCCAGGTTACGGGCGTCGATGACATGAATAACCACGTCGGGCAATTCGTTGAGGAGTATCTCCCGGGCCACCCGCTCTTCTTCCGTTATGGGGAGGATGGAGTACATCCCCGGCGTGTCTATGATCTGGAACTGCTCGCCTTCGATGGTCGCCGAACCGCGTGAAACTTCCACCGAAGTGCCGGGATAATTGGAGACCGTCACATAGGCGCCGGTCAGGGCGTTAAAGAGGACACTCTTCCCCACGTTCGGATTACCTACCAGCACTACCTTCCGGGCGTGGGAGGGGGCATCATCATGGGGAGTGTGACAACTTGCTTTCTTCTTGAAGAATGACATTTACGGTACTACCTTTCTTCGCTGCTTCAGCTGATGTTTATGAATATCACTTTCAATGTTCTCGGAAAAATTTTTAGTTTTGAATCCGCCAGAGAGACTCGGGGGCAGAAAGAGAATCCTGACAAACAAAACAGCACATGTAAGACATACCGATTCTCCCCTGTGACTCCGTGGCTCTATGGCAAAGGTCCCCTAATGACACTTGGGGCAGAGTCCGTAGATTTCCATCTTGTGGGTTTCGATCAAAAACCCGTGAGACGTGGCCACCTCGTCCTGCAACTTTTCAATAACGGGGTTCTCGAACTCGACGATGGTACCGCAATGGGTGCAGACCAGGTGGTCATGGTGCTCCCCCTCGTTGACGTGCTCGTAGCGGGTCTGGCCATCGCCGAACTGGATCTCGCGGGCAAGCCCGGCCTCCGCGAAGAGTTTCAGGGTGCGGTAAACGGTGGCATAACCGATATTGGGGTGCTTGGCTCGGACCTTCAGGTAGAGTTCCTCGATACTCATGTGGCGGTCCGAAGCGAGGAAGAAATCCAGAATGGTATCACGCTGCCGGGTAGTCTTGAGCCCCTTACGGGCGATAAAATCACTGAAAGCTTTCTTCTTGACCCGTTTCACGCACACCCCCTTATATTGAAAGTGATTTTCATAATAGTTATCCGGCAAGACAATGTCAACAGATTTTTTTTACGCCCCGCTTTAGCTCGAAACCCCAGGGGGAAAGAATTTGATCTATATAATTTTCGGAATATATGGTAGCATGGCGGTCAGGAGGGAAACAGATGAAAGATCTGCTTATTATTTTCGGCTTCGTGGCATTCTGGATCGTACTGCAGAAGTACATCCTCCCCCGGTTAGGAGTCCCCACCTGAATGGCTGATTCCTGCGCTCCCGAGGATCGGGAGAAAAAAAAGAACCAGCCATAACAACAACGGGCAACCAGCTCTGTACCTGGTTGCCCGCAATTCCTTACCCCTCGCCCCTCACTCCTCCAGCACCAGGAGGTACCCGTCTGGATCGAAGCACCAGAACTCCTTTGTCCCGTATGGCTTCTCCTCCAGAGGGTAGAGAACCGTCAAATCCTCCTCCAGAATCGCGTCAAAAACATCCTCAATGTCAGTCACCCGGATATGGAACGTAATCCCCACGCCTTTCGGGTAATCAGCCAGCCGCTCAGCCAGAACCGGATGGGCTCTCCCGACCGCATCCTCATCCACAAAGATCAGTTCCAACCCGTCTTGCCGCAGCACGAGATGTTCCGGAGCCCCCCGTGAGGTCAGCGCCCTCTCAATGGGGAGCTCCAGGATACCGGCATAGAATGCCTCCGTCGTACCGAGATCGGCGACCGCAAGCTGAAGAGAGACCGTCGCCGGTGCGGCACCCATGCTACTCCCCAAACCAGATGGTCGTGTAGCGGCTCAGCACTGTCAGGTAATTGGTGAATACCATCACCCCGACGATGACGAGAAAGACCCCGGTAACGATTTCGAAGATACGGATGTATTTTTTGAAACGGTTGAAGACAACGAGAAACTGATGCATGGCCAGAGCAGCCAGGAAGAAGGGAATGGCAAGTCCCATGGAGTAAGTGAGCAGCAGCGCGATCCCGTGCGCCACCGTCTCCTCCGCCGCTGCCACCATGAGTATGGAGGCGAGAATGGGGCCGATGCAGGGGGTCCAGCCCGCAGCAAAGGCAAGTCCCACGAAAAAGCTCCCCGCGTAACCGACTGGCTTGCGGTGCAAGGCGATGCGTTTCTCGCCGAGGAGAAACTTGATCGGGAAAAGCCCCGTAAGGTGAATACCGAACAGCACGATGAGCACGCCGCCGACCCGGCGGATGGCCACCATGTGCTCCTGCATGAGGCCGCCGATAAACGTGGCAGAGGCGCCGAGCAACACGAAGACAACCGTGAAGCCGGAGATGAAAAGCAACGTATGAAGGATGGTCTGCTGGCGGACTTCGTGGGTCGGATGCTCCGACTGGAGCTCGGTAAATGAGAGACCGGTTATGTAGGTGATAAAAGAAGGAATGAGGGGGAGAACGCAGGGAGAAAGAAAGGACAGAAGCCCTGCCACGAAAGCCCCCAGAAATGTTATGTGACTTGCTTCCATGTCAGACCTCTCAGTTCTTCGTCAATCCGTCCAGGTAGCCGATCACCTCAGGATTGCTCCAATCCATGGGGCCGACGACTTTTTTCAGTATAACACCCTTCATATCGATGATAAAGGTTTCCGGTACCCCCGTGATGCCGTAAATATTGCCGACAGCACGGTCGGAATCCAGGAGTGCCGGCAGCGTATTTTCCGATTCCCTGAAATAGGTCTCGACGGCCTTTTTGCCCCCCTCGTCAATGGAAACTGCGAGCATCTGGAACGGCTTGTTCTCCATGGCACCGTTAAGCTTTACCATGGAGGGAACTTCTTCACGGCAGGGAGGACACCAGGTGGCCCAGAAATTGAGGAGCACCACCTTACCCTTGAGAGAGGACAGGCGGACTTCCTGCCCGTCAAGGTTCTTGAGGGTGAAATCCGGCGCCTGGCTCCCTTCCCGCGCCACTGGTTTTCCCGCCGCACCGTTCTGTTCCTTGGAACAGCCAGCCAGGACAACCATTAAACACAACATCGACCAGATTATGACGTTCTTCATCGTATTCGCTCCTGTTGAGAGATAATGATTATTGCCAAATCACATTGGAGGGGGGGATGTGGTGTCCCCGCAACAACTACTGCCATGAGCGTCAAGCGCAACACGTCACTCCGCTCAGGGGGTCACTTTACGTCCAGTTTCAGACTAAATGCAAGGGATTTTTCCGTGGTACCAATCGGTGGGTAAGATGGGAGGGGAGAACAGCCGCCTCTTCAGAGGCGGGAACTGCGACTGCGTCGGGGGACTCCCGTGTATTCCTGCAGTATCCTGCGGGAACTCACCGCGAGGGGGAGGAGACGTTCGTGCCGGGCCAGGACTTCTTCCAGGGAAGAACCATCGTTAATGATGACATCGTCATCACCGAAGTAGGTCCTGGCAAAATGCCGGCCGTCGGTGCGGCAGTAAACCAGGACCTCATAGCGGTCGCCCTGGAATTCCATTTCCGTCTTGTGTACGAGCTTCTCGTCGTTCATCGGCACAAATCCATTCACAATGCACTTAAATTAACATCTTTGCATTTATGAGCAATTTCTGCGCCAACAACTTAACAGAGGCTAACATGCTGAATTACAGTGGAAAACAATTTTAAAATATTGTTATTTAACGGAAGGTTCTGCTATTTAGCGCGGGTCACTACGTAGTCTGCCAGGCCTTGGAGTGCGGTTTTGCCGGGGGATTCTGCAAAGGTGTCGAGATGAACCTTGGCCCGTTCGATATATTCCCGTGCCTTATCCATAGCATAGTCAATACCACCGTAAGCAGTGACGAGATCGAATACTGCATGGAAGTCCTCCGCGGCAAGAACATCTTTGGCGACGATGTCACCGATCAGTTCACGTTCCGCAGATGTGCAGCGCTCCAGGGTATGGATCAGCGGGAGAGTTATCTTCCCTTCCTCAAGGTCATGGCCGATGCTTTTACCGAATTCGTCCTCGGTGGCCACATAGTCCAAGGTATCGTCCATCATCTGGAAGGCTATCCCCAGATCCATGCCGAAATCACGCAGGGAGTCTTCCTGTTCGCGGGGAGCCCCACCCACAATTGCACCGGCATGACAGGCAGCGGAGAGAAGTATGGCTGTCTTGCAGCGAACCACTTCCACGTAGCGCTCCTCCGTCATATCAAGATCGCTCGTGGAGACAAGCTGGAGCACCTCCCCCTCAGCGATGAGGGTGGTTGCGTTGGAAAGGACTGCGAGGACCCGCAGGTCGCCATCGGCCACCATGAGGGAAAAGGATTTGGAGAAGAGGAAATCCCCAACCAGGACGGACGCCTCGTTACCCCAGAGGGTATTGGCGGAGGCGATACCACGACGGAGGTTGGCATTGTCCACCACATCGTCGTGGAGCAGGGTCGCAGTGTGGATGAATTCGACAACGCTCGCCAGCGGCACATGGCGCTCGCCGCGATAACCGCAGAGATTTGCCGCGAGGAGCAGGAGAGCAGGCCGTATGCGCTTGCCGCCGCTGGACACGACATACTCCGCTACCTTGCGGATAAGCGGCACGTTTGACTGCAGGTCTTTCTTGAACTGCAGTTCCACATTTTTAAGATCTTCCCCGATCAGGGCAAGCGCTGCGTCCATCAATGAACCTCGTCTCGTAATGGGGCAATAGTAAAGGAATACCGGCGTTTTTGTCAAAGTTTTTCTGGTCGAATGGCTTGCCTCGGCGCTTTGCACGGCAAAATGGCACATTTACCGTTGATTTTAGGGCGCTCTTCATCTACCATCAGCTGGCAAATCACGGTAATATTGAGGAGCGTACCATGACCCAGACGCTAATCCCCCACATACTGCTGGTCGACGATTCAGATGCCATTCTGAAGATGCTTAGCCGGTTGCTGGAAGGGAGGGGATACAGGGTAAGCTGCGCCACGTCCGGCGAGGAAGCGCTCAAGCTGTTCCGCGACGAAACATTCAATCTCGTTCTCGTTGATATACTTCTGCCGGGAATGAGTGGTCTCATCCTCCTTAAGCTGATCAAGGAAATAAACCCGGATACTGACGTGGTCATCGTCAGCGGCAACGCATCGACCTTCACCGCCATAAAGGCGCTCCGTCTCGGCGCTTACGACTACATCGTGAAACCGATCGATGACGACGCGATACTTTTCAACGTGGTGGATCGGACTTTGGAGAAACAAGCTCTCAGGCATGAAAACCGGCGGCTCTTCAGTGATCTCTCCATCAAGAACCAGCAACTGGAAGCGTCCCTTGAGATGATGAAAACCGTCAACCGGGTCTGCGCCATGATCGCATCCACCCTGGAGATCGGCGATATCCTCCGCATGCTCGTTGAGAGCGCGGTTGAGCAGCTGAAAGCAAAGAAAGGCTACCTGCTCCTCCTTGACAAGGGGGGGACCACCTTCGGAATGAAGGTTTGCGTCGGCATCGATCACAACCTGGCCAAGCGCTTCGTGCTGCGCCACGACCAGGGGATAAGCGGACTTGTGGCATCCAGCAACAAACCGCTCCGCATTGATACGGATGTGCCGGCGGCCCTTACCCACCGCCTCCTGGAGGAAGACTTCAGCGGCGACCTGTTCAGCACGCCGGGCATCCTGTCGATCCCCCTCCGGGTCAAAGACCGGGTGGCGGGAGTAGTCAACATCTCTGGGCGCCATGACGGCACCACCTTCACCGATGCAGAGGTGGAATTCATGACCACCCTGGCCACCCACGCCGCCATCGCCCTCGACAACGCCGGGCTGATCTACAAGCTGAAGCGCAACGGCCACTGAACTCCCCGCTCCTTCTTCCCTACGTCACATGGAAACGGGTCGATGCGTATGGCATCGACCC
>MTLC01000044.1_pt1 | contig 56765 bp, 71 predicted proteins | sample 1982451 | NCBI WGS metagenome assembly MTLC01 (sample SAMN05710165, study PRJNA340218) | biofilm metagenome | isolation source: sample SPH anode biofilm adapted to +100 mV | place: USA | collected 2012-02-03 | reverse complement strand
CGAGAAGCTGAGGTTAACATCCCTTCTGCCACAGATTCTGCGGAAGAGGCACAAAAGATGGCTCCTTCACCACTTTCAGGATCGACAAGAACGACGATATCGGCGGGATTGAGGTGCTTGTGCTGGATACGAAAAGCGGAGAGTACCGCCCCTCACCGAGGCATTTGCAGAAATACTACGACGGTCAAAAGTGATTTGACAGAGCGCAGGATAGTGTATATAATAAATACATGCAATAAAGATTACCGCATCAAGGAGCTTTACCCATGAAAAACTTGAGTCTGGCCGCCATTAAAGTTCTCGTACTCGCAGCAGCCACCTTCGCGCTTACCGGATGTGGCGGGGCCACCTTCGTCAAAGGCGACATGACCCCGATGAAAGGTGGCGAGAGGGTCGGCATCCTGATCGCCAAGCAGGAGATGAAGGTTCCCACTGGCGGCATGAACGGTACCCACATAAGCGACGAGTTCGATAAGCAGGTTGGCGAGAAGGTCGCGGCCAAACTCAAGGACAAACTCGCTGCCAAAGGGTTTACTCCGGTCATCATTCCGGCAGACGAGAAAACCGCCGACCTCCTGAAAAAGTACAAGGAGGCCCCCAGGAACTTCCGCAGGGTCATCTCCACTCCGAAGTCCCTTGAACTTGGCGAACTGGACGACCTGTTCAGGATTTCCGGCATCGACATCCTGCTGGTCTACGAGGGCGAGTCTGTTGTCAAACCCTCCTCTCTCTCGGTTAAAGCTGGGGTCGGCGTAGCGACCGGTCTTCTGTTCGGTGCCCACGGTCTTGCAAGCAGCGCGAAACCCTCGACCTTCACCTACACCGGGATAGTGGAACGCGACGGCAAACTCAGCTACTACAACCGTGAGCAGTTCACCAAGGGTGGTGACATCCTCGATTTAGGCGATTCAGACAAGATTGTAGAGTCTGCTGTCAACAGTTGGCTCAAAGAAAGGAAGTAGGCCTGACAAGCTAGGGGGGGGGCACCCCCCCTTAATTTTAGAAGTTAGTATGTATTTTTTATATGCACCATCGGAGACCGGGAACATGGCACAATCTGACCATAACATCCAAATCCTGCGCGCCATGGCCAGAGCAATCCGGCCCGTCATATCGCCCATCCTTCACCAGAAGGTAATTGCGGAAGTGACATACCACCGGGGGCGTATCCTCTCCTCGACAAGTTCGGAGGAGATCATCGACTACATCAACAGGGCTACTGAAGCGGAGTGTCTTTGCGCTTTGTCCGAAATGTACCTTCACGCCCCCCTCAACGATGCCTACTACGACCTGTTCGAATACCTCGTAGTCAAGGTGTTCACGGCCCTCGACCTCGAGATCCCGAGTCACATCGAAGATCAGGAACCCCGTGAATTGAGCGAGATGGGAAAGCACGAGCTTGAGAGCCTGCGCCTCGGCATCCGCAAGGCTCAAAAACGTACCATACCAAGGGGAGGGCATTGACATGACCACCCACCCCCTCGACATCGCTCTACAAACAGCCTGTCCTACTGTCATGGTTCCCCAATACGGTGAGCTGGCCCCGCTGGACAGGTCCGGCCACCGCTTCCTGTCGGCCTGCGACGGTCTTTGGGTCGAGATACGCCGCCCGTGGCTGCACATGATCTGGCCTGTCGCTACGCAGACCGCATTCCCTAATCCCTACGGTACCGTAGAGAAGAAGGTTGAGCTCGCCTTTGGCAAAATCCCTACTGACCTCATCGCGCGGTTCGCGGCTGACGCCCGCGAGGCTTTTCCCAATGAGTGTGGCGCCTGGTTGATCTGGGATGATCAGAAGAAGCAGTTGCGGTACCATGCAATGCCCTCTCTCGTTGCAAACGGGAGCTATCTGGAGGCCCAACGGCCCGACCTCGAGGAGCATGAGAGCCTGGCTGTCAATCTGCACAGCCACGGCCGGCACTTCGCCGGTTTCTCTTCGACCGACAACCGCGATGATCGCAACGAGGTGAAAATTGCCGGAGTGATCGGTTCGCTGCACACCGATAGCCCGACGGCAGCCTTCCGGATCTGCACGGGAGGGGAGTTCATCAACCTCGATGTGGAAAAATTATTACCAGCACTGGGTTGAATGGTGCTATGTATATCTCAAATACATCAAGCTACCGTTCCCCAGGAGGAAACATGACCGATACCACCGAAGATACCACCAAGAAGTCGCAAGGACGCGGGCGGCCCACTAAACCCAAAGAGAGCAAGGTTGACCTGAAGTTTCATCTGGTTCTGCTCGATGCTGAAATGGAGCTTTTCAAGGCTGCGGCCACAGCGGAAGGCCTGCCGTCCACCTCCATCTTCCTCCGGGCCGCGATAGAACAAGCCGCCGAAAACTCGACTTTGATGAAGAATATTCCGAAACCACTACTCCCGAGTGAGGACAGGGGGTACAAAAAGAAACACTACCCCCTCCTGCTCTCCGTCAGCGCGAGAGCGGCCATAGATCGGGTGGAGGAAGGCGGCCGGTGCGAGTTCATCCGTGCAGCCGCTTTAGGACGGGCCTTCAGCTCGAAGGCCAAAACACCGGCGATTGAGGAAGCCATCGCAAACCTGAAGCTGGTCAAAGGAGCAAAGTAGATGCTGGAACGCCGCTGGAATATCTTGTCACCTAACCCCGCCGCAGTCCTGGGCCTGTCACTGGCGCAGGGGATCTCCCCACTTGCTGCGACGGTGATGCTGAATCGAGGGGTAGACGAAAAGACCGCGGCGCGTTTTTTAAACCCTTCGATCCGTACAATGGGTAACCCCGACCGCATGGCGGGGATGTCCGAGGCCAGTTCCAGGTTCGCCGACGCAATAATTGACGGCCAGGCGGTCTTATTCTATGGAGACATGGATGCGGATGGCACGAACAGCATGGCACTCCTGTCGCGTTTCGCGCGCATGGTGGCTTGTGAATTCCCCGTCTACATCCCCCACAGAGTAAACGAAGGCTACGGCCTCCATAAGGACAGTCTGCAGGCGATCAAAGACGAGTATGACCCCGACTTGATCATCACGGCCGATGTCGGCATCACCGCAGTCGAGGAAGCTGCCTTCTGCCGTGAGCTGGGGATCGACCTGATCATCACGGACCACCACACCCCCGGCGAGGTCCTTCCTGATGCCTGCGCCGTCGTCAATCCGCATCGCAGTGACTGCCCCTACCCCTTCAAAAAACTAGCTGGCGTTGGCGTGGCCTTCGCCCTGGTCGTGTGCACCACGAGGGTCCTTATCCAGCGTGGCTACTTCGCCCCCGGCGGGGAGCCTGAGCTTTTCGAACTTCTCCCTCTCGTGGCTCTTGCTACTGTGGCTGACGTGGTGGAACTGCAAGGCGAAAACCGTGTGCTGGTATCCGAGGGTCTAAAAGACTTTCATTCGCTTCCGGGGCTGCGCGCCTTAGCACGGGTGGCCGGAACAAGCCCTGCGCTCCCACCCACAGCCTCGCAATTGGCTTTCAAGTACGCACCACGCATTAACGCTGCCGGTCGCATGGACACCGCCATGCTGGCCTACGAGCTGCTAGCCACCGATGACGAGGACCGCGCCGACGAGCTCGCCCGGATCCTCGACTCCTTCAACCAGGAGCGCCAAACAGAAGAAAAGCGAGTGCTCGAGGAGGCTGTTGCCCAGGTGGAAGCAGACCCGACCCTGCTCCGCAAGACGCTGGTGCTGTCCGGCTCGGGGTGGGCGCCGGGAGTTGTGGGGATCTGTGCACAGAGACTGATCGAGCGGTTCTTCCGCCCTGTCGTGATGATCGCGGACATGGGCGACGGGATCGGCAAGGGGTCATGCAGGAGCATCCCCAACTTCCATCTCTACAACGGCCTTGCCGAGGTAGGCGATCTGCTGCGCGGCTTCGGCGGGCACCCGGCCGCTGCCGGCCTGACCATCGACATCGAGCGGGTGCCGGAGTTCCGGGATGCCTTCGACCAGACGGATCTGGTGCGCTCCCTGTCGGACGAGGACCTTGTGCCGGTGATCGAGATCGACGCGGTGGCCAGGGGAGAGGATCTGAACCTTCAAACCATCGCTGACCTCAAGCGGCTCGAGCCATTCGGGCATGGTAACAGAGCCCCAGTATTCTGCGTGCGGGGTGCGACCGTGGTTTCCCGCAAGACGCTGAAGGACGTGCACCTGAAACTCCAGGTCGAGATCGACGGGAAGCGTTTCGATGCTATCGGCTGGGGGATGGCCGAAAAGAAGATCGGGAAAAGAGTGGATCTGGCATTCGCGCTGGATGTGAATGAGTGGCAGGGTAAAAAGAGCGTCCAGCTCATGCTCAAGGACATGAAGTAGGATCAAGGCAAACAGGAGATATATTGTGGCAAAAGTCCATGTGGCCACCTCCATAAAAGATCTAACCGATGAGGCTATCACGGAGACTCCGCAAAGCGGTCCCCTGGGGAGCGGCCGAAAAGCAGGGACACCCCCACCAAGACTTGTTGAGTTGTTGCGAGGAGCCGTGAACAAATCGAGCCAGGCTGCAGTCTCCTCCGGATCAGGCGTATCACGTCTGGTAATCCAAAGATATCTGCGTGGAATCGGCGAGCCTTCGTATCTAACGCTTCAGAAGTTCGCAACCTACTTTGGGGTAACGATCTCTTACTTGAGAGGGGATCAGGATGTGTCTGTGGGATTTTCAGCAGAGGAACTTGTGCAGGCCATCCAACGTGCAACAAGCCTTGACGAACTCAAACGTATGGTAGGAGTGCCCCCCATTCCATAGTGCCCCTTGGGTGCCGATGAACAGAAAAAGCCCCTATTTCCCAGGGTTGGGGGCTTTTCCGTTGCTAATGGCGGTATGCCTTATAGGACATTACACGGTATGCCTGACGCCCGCCAAACCGTGAACTGGTAGTTCCCTTCAGAATCTGTTTTCCTGTCGAACTCTATTTCCTTCACCGCATTCGTTCTGTCGAACAGGTAGACGCACGTGAGCAGGAGCTGGCTTTTGGCTATCTCTTTCTCTTTATACCAGTCACTATACACTCGGTGTTGTTCCGATCCCGCCACGACAGGTATTCGCCCTTTGTATGTTGCCGGCCAAGTCTGCACAGGATCGTGGTTCCGTGCCGCCAAGACCAACTTCTCTTGCTCGGCCACCTTCGGAGCGCATGAGCAACAGTAAAAGTCTCACGTCTTATTGTTAAACGGACGGTGTGATTGAGCAATCCCACGGAAAGAATCAGGTAACGGTTTAAGATCTCCCCCATTGCTGCATATCCCACACTTTTTGCGACACACTACGAAATAAACCGCCAACACAATAATAACCAACACAATAAAACCTGGCATGGCCCCTCCTTGCCTGAAATAGAAGAACCACATCAATACTACAATGGGGCTCCGCTGTCAGCTTCTTATTGCCACTTACTTATGTTTTATTTACCCGTCAGAAGGCTAACAATTGAAAGATATCCCCATAGCTTCCCGTGGATGCAGTTGAACAGAAAAAGCCCCCTTCCCTTTCCCGGGTTGGGGGCTTCCCGTTGCTAATGGCGATATGCTTTACTGGACCTTACACGGTATCCCCGACGCGCGCCACACCGTGTACTGGTAGTTCCCTGTCGAGTCCGTTCGCTTGTCGAACTCGATCTGCTTTACAGCATTGGCTTCGGGGAAGAGGTAGACACTGGTGACCAGTAGCTGTTCCCTCGCCGACTCTTTCTCCTTTTGCCAATCGCTGTGCACCCGTGACTGTTCCGATCCCGGTACGACAGGGACCTTCCCTTTGTATGTCGCCGGCCAAGTCTGCGTCGGAGCGTTAGCCTTTGCCACCGCGACCAGCTTCGCCGCTTCTTCCACCTTACCGGCGCAAGCGGTACAGTAATACCCAATGCCCTTCAAGGGCTGATGAGCGCTGGCAATCTCCTTGAAATTGTAGAATTGCAGATCCTTAGTCAGACCATGAGTACCGCAAACGGTGCAGTCTCCTTTGCCACTGGGGATGAACGCGCAGAAGAAAAGAATGAACATCACTGCAATCACTATTGACCAGAAAGTTTCCATGTTGCCTCCGCTTAAAAAGATACCACCCCATCAATACATCATGGGGTGGTATCTGTCATCTAGCTTACCGCTCGGTCAAGTTGTAGAGGGAGGGCCCAGACCGGAAGGGGATATCATCGGGGTAATCCATCCCATTGTAATTCCTTGTGGAATCGTAACCAGCGCCACCGTTACCGCCGCCACCGCTGCTTTGCCGCTGCTCGCCGCCACCACCCTCCTTCTCGCCCTCACCCTTCCCTTTCCCGGAAAGCATCTGCATCCTCTCACCCACGATCTCGGTCGTATAGCGATCCTTGCCGTCCTTGTCAGTCCACTTGCGGGTCTGCAAGCGTCCCTCGATGAAGACCTCCTTGCCCTTGCTCAGGTACTCCCCGGCAATTTCCGCCAGCCTCGCCCAAACGGTTATAGCGTGCCACTCCGTTTTATCCTCCCAGTTGCCGTCCTTGCCCTTGATCCGGTCGGTGGTTGCCAGGGAGAAGGATGCAACGGCGGTGCCTCCAGCAGTGTACCTTACCTCGGGGTCCTTACCCAGTCTTCCAATGAGAAACACGCGATTTAAACTGGCCATGTAGCCTCCTTTGAGCTGCCGCGCCAAGCGGTCATCAGCGGTTTAGTCTGTTTTTGCAGACCGTTATAGTTGTGTATTTACTATATACATTACACCCGATTGCGTCAAAACGTTTTATCACTAAACAATATTTTTATTGACTGTTCCAAGGATAAGCAGTATGGTCGCCCAAAAAAGTATTAAGCCTTTTATTTCGGCTAGTTGCGCACAGTCCATGATAGTCCAGAACAGTCCATGGTAGTCCAGAGCAGTCCGTGGTAGTCCAGAGCAGTCCAGATTTGATAATTCACAAGGAGAAAAGGAGAAAAGTATGGTAATCACATTGTTGCAGGCGTTGAGGGGTGGCTTTACAAGGGGTACTACCGCAGGGCCGAAGCAGTCCCCGCTGGTGGATTTAGAAAAGATAATTTCCATCAGCGAAGCATCCATCACACAACTTAAAGCACAAAATGCCTTTCTGCTAGAGAAGTTGGACCTTCATTTGGATAAACACCAAAAAGTGCTGCTACTTCTTGAAGATTGGCTGAAAGCACTGCTGTCCCATAGTCTTCAAAGCAGCGCCAGCTGTGGGTTTGGCGTAATTTGAGGTGGTCGAAATAGGTGCTCGAGGTTCCGGCGCTCGAACAAATTCATCTGTAATAACCGCAACATCTGCTGCGCGGACAGCCCGAGCTTCGATTTGAACTTCAGCCACGCGAGCAGCAGGTAAACGCACATAGCGATCCAGAGCTGAGTCTGGACGGCGTTCTCGGAGGTTCCCAAGAACGTCTTCACCTTCAGGTTCTGCTTGATCCACTTAAAGAACAGCTCGATCTGCCACCGTTCCTTGTAAAGCTCTGCCACGACGGTAGCTTTCAGGTGATGAGCGTTGGTGATGAACCGGTACTCGTTCCCGTCTTCGGCGATGAACTGGACGAGTCGCAGTCTGTCTTTGACTCCCTTGAGCGCGATCTCCTGGTCAACTATCACGCCTTTGGCTTTCCGGCCGCTGCGCTTCTTGAAGTATTCGACCAAAGCGTTGTCTTTCAGCCGCGCAACGAAGAAGATGCCGTTGCTGGTGAGCGTCTGGTACCAGGTGTAGTCGGTGTAGCCGCGGTCGAAGACCGCGAAAGAACCTGCCGGCAGTTTCAGGGCTCTGGCCCAGTTGATTTCGTGTTCCTTGCCGGTCGTCATGTCGAAGAATTCCGGCAAGTAGCCATCGGCTGAGAGGCCGACATGAAGCTTGATGGCTCCCTTCTTCTGCTGGTAGGTTGCCCACGGGAAGACGTCCAGGCTCAGCTTAATTACGGTGGCATCCAGCAGAAACAGCTTTGCGTTCAGCTTGAAGCGGTTCTTCGGCGCGATAGCCTGGCAACGGCCAAGCATCTTGTGAAACAGCTCTTTGTACAACTGGTGCGGCTGCTCTTCGTTGACCCGGGCAAGGGTCGTGCGCGGAACTTTCTTCATTCCCAGGTGATACAGTTTGTGGCCTTGGACTGCCAGGTTCTCTACCAGATCACGCAGAGTTTTACGCCCCGAGAGCTGCCCGACGAGCAGTGCCATGAACTGCGTCCAGCGGTTGAATGACCTGAAGCTGCCCCCTACGTGATGCTTGCGGGCGAGGGATTCAAATTCATGTCTCTTGAAAAAACTCACCACCTGGTTAAGCACTGTGCTACAATGGGCCACGGCTCGGATCTCCTTGTAGATATTGGTGTTTTGGCGAACTCAATATACCACAAGTAGCTCTTCGAGCCTCTTCTTTTATGTATCAACTATGGGACAGCAGTGGGCTGAAAGAAAAAAAGCGTATGCTCGATATAAATGCCGATCTAAGGCGAAGAATGGAAAGCGCCGAATCCAAGTATGATTCACTGAAATTCTTTGTGGAAAATGCTCTTGAAAAAGGAGACCCCAAAGAAGCAATTGAGGACCTAAGAGAGGATTTTGAGCTTTTTTAAATCTATAGAGTTCGTACAATCTCCACTCACACCAAAGGGGAAACAATGGATCTAAAAAAATGCTACCAATTAACTGCTGCCGTAATTCTGTTCACTGTGTCACCCGCTTTCGCCAACCCGACAGCCTGTCCCCAGTTCTTCCTCGACGGGGAGGCTCCTGATTTCATCAACCAGAAACTCGCACCCAAGACCCGCGAGCTGTGCAACCGGGAGTTCGCCGTCAAGCACTCCGGGATCACCCGTACCCCGATCTACGCCGCCGAGGTCCTTACCCGTGAGGGTGTTCGCCAGGGGCAGGGACTCCCCAGGAGCAACGATTTCCGGCCCGATAACCGTCTGCCTGCGTCCGAGAGGTCGGAACTTTCCGACTTCGCGCTATCACGAGGAATTGACCGCGGCCATGTCTTCCCGGCTGCGGACGCCGCCACCCCTGCGGGCAAAGACGAATCGTTCCTGCTCTCGAACATGGTGCCCCAGGACTCGAACTGCAACAGGGGGATCTGGAACGACATCGAGGGGACGGTGAGGAAGGAGGTAAAGAAGCGTGGTAAGCTGTACGTGGTCACCGGACCAATATTCGCGGGGGGCCAACTCCGCGCGCTGAAAGGCAGGGTCTTCGTCCCGTCCGGTCTCTTCAAGGCGGTTTACGATCCGGCCAGAAGAGAGGGCGCAGCCTACGTCGTGAACAACGAACCGGGAGATACATACAAGGTGGTATCGCTGGCAGAGTTGGAGCGCTTCACGGGGATTAACCTGTTCCCTACCCTAGCCGCACGGGCAAAGAATCAAGCCATGCAGCTTCCGGCGCCAACCGGGAAAAGAAGGAGGTAGCCGATGCTCACCCCATTCGCTGACGAGAGCACTTCACTTGAGATCAATGGCCTCACGGTCGAGAACCGACTGGACAGGGTGTCGCTCTTTGGCAGCGCGGATATCACCCGTGACCAGGTGGGACTTGCCGCTGCGCGCGAGCTGTGCGAACTCGCCTCCCTGATCGTCGCCGAGTTGGAATCCCTGCAGGCCGCCGGCCAGCTTCCCGCCCAGGTCGAAATGGAACAGCCCGAGATAGTGGACAACCCTTTCAACTGAGGTGCGCGATGGATCTCTTCGCTAAGAACTATAAGGATCTCCCCGGCTACCCCTGTGCATGGTCCTCACCGAGGGTGGCCGGGCATGAGCCGGCGCACCGTTACACGCTTTGGCGGGTGTTCACCCCGGCCCCCCCAAAGCGGATCTTCTGCTGCATCGGCTTAAACCCCTCAGTTGCTACAGAGGATTTAGACGACCCTACTATCCGGCGCGTGATCTCTTTCGCCAAACGTGAGAATTGCGATGCGCTGGTAATGCTCAATATTTTCGCTTTTCGCTCCACTGATCCGCAGGATATGCGGGCTGCCAGCGATCCCATCGGGCCTGAGAACGACGAATGGCTGCTACGCTGCTCGAGCATAGCAGCCATTACGATAGCTGCATGGGGGACACACGGCGAATTCGAAAAACGCGGTGCGAAGGTGGCGGCCATGATCCCGAACCTCTTATGTCTCGGGATGACCAAAGGAGGCTTCCCGCGCCACCCCCTCTATGTTGATGGCTCTACATCCCTCGAACCGTACATCCCAAAAGTCACTACAGCGTAATGCCCATGACCTCGGCCAGGTAATAGGTTATCTTGGCTTCTCTTGTCCCGAACAAGGCCATAGGAGGATCTTGCCGCGACCTTAACTTCTCGATTCCATCGGTGATTGTTTCCTGAACCTCGACTGGCAGCTTCTCGAAATAGATCATGTATTTCTTCTCGATCTCTCTCCGGGCCTCTGCCTCCCTATCTGCCAGTTCATCCTCGACCGTGAACGCCATCGGCTTCTTTTCCTTGTCTCCACTGCCCTTGGATTTACGGGCCGCTTCCTGTTCAGCCATAATCTCGGCTACACGTTTTGCGTTCCGAACGTCCTTCCCATAGTCGTGCTTGAATGTCGCCTGTAGGAGAGCCCCCGGCTTCTGAACTGGAGTCTGACTTTTATCGTTCATGCGGTTAAGGAATGCCTCTACGTTTGACTGCACCCACTCTTCGCCATTCGCTTCCAGCCCACCCTTCAACAGTTTGACTATCTGTGGCTCGCCACTCAGTTCAAACGGCAGCATAGCGCAGAATTTGGCGATGATCTGCAGTTGAAGCTCGTCCGCTGGCACCTCGATCACATCCGGGGCTTCCGTGAAGGCGAACCGGACGCCGGTTAGCCTATGGCCACGGCCTTCCCTGATCAGGGTGTACTCGACATTAACATTCGTCTTTGCGTTCACCTCATTGCATGCCTTTTCTATTACGTGACGCCGGAAGTCTGAGGAGTCCTTATGTTCGTCCGCCCTTAGCCCGAGGTATTCGCGTAATTCTGGCAAACTCGTAAACTCGACCGATTCCCCCATGTGCATAACGCCCATTTCATACACAGCGATGGAATAGACGCAGGTGAACCTGGAAGTGATCTGGGTGTCGATAGCTGCGAAAGTGTCGGGATCGGACAGCGCGTCAAGAATGGTAGGCGGGAGGAAGTATCGAATCCCACCGCCGGCCAGGTAACGCACTTCAGATATGGGAGGGAAGGAGCGGAGTTCTTTGAAGGAGTCGAACTGGTCGAAATAGTCAAACTTGAGCGGGGTGGATTGGAGCAGATCAATGCGCTCGAGCACGTATTTACGGTCCTTGGTTTTCACACCAGAGAAGTTCATGATGAACTTTTCCGAGGTCATGAAACCCTCTTTGCGGAGCGTATCAATATCCTTGGTCTTAAATGCGACCTTTGCAGCCAGGAGGAGCCCGTTGTAAATCTTCTCTTCAACGGCAGTTGGAAAGTGGGTCCGGTGGATGATCGCCTTGTGCTTCTTGATGACGTAATCTTCCGTCTTGGTCGGGATGAAAGGGAAGGTTATCTGCTTATCGTCATCGTCTCTCACTGGAAAGCCTCCGATTTAAGGTGGTCGGAGTCTACAGCACCCCCCTTTTTATTTCAAGGAAAACGACGAGGTTGGATTTCCAGACTGAAGGTGAAACCTCCCTGAAACTTCCAGAATGAAGACCGGCAGCGCCCTAAAAGTTCCAGAATGAACATTTTGTGCTTCCCTGAAAGTTCCTGAATGAAGGCAAATTCGCCCTGAAACTTCCAGAATGAACGGATGGTGTGGAAAGCCGCAGAGGTGGTCCCTCAAAGTGTGTTATCACGGAAATGCAGCCGCTTATATCACTATGCCTAAAGGTTTACTTCTGCCTACTATCGTCGCAGTCGCCACCGCCATCAACATCGCCCTGAAACTTCCAGAACGAACCTTTGCCATTCCCTAAAACTTCCAGAATGACGTGCTAGCAGCCCCGGCATTCCCTAAAAATTCCAGAATGAAATTGCACGCCTACTGGGGGGCTCCCCGAAACTTCCAGAATGAATAGGATTTGCGGCAAAGGCTAATCATGGGAAAACAGCTACTTACAAGGGCGGTTTTCAGGCATCCCTTTTTCTTCCAGAATGAACGGGTTAGCGGCCCAGGCTGGTTCCCTGAAACTTCCAGAATGAAGCCCTGAAAGTTCCAGACTTCCCTCATTCTTCCACCAAATGCCCCTGAAAGTTCCAGAATGAAGCCCCAAAAATTCCAGAATGACTCCCTCATTCTTCCACCAAAACGCCCTCAAACTTCCACCAAAAGACCTAAGTGTTTGTTTTCACTGAGTGCGGTTTGCGCCCCTGTATTGTACTGTACTGAATTGACTCAATACAAAACAGAAGCCTTAGAAAGAAGAAGCCAGGTTGGATCCACCTGGTCGCCACGAGCCAGCGGTAGCGGTCGAGGCCCGACCGTGAAAAGCGCCTAGAGGACAAAACCAGATCCGCCAGATCGGACCAGTTCGATGCTGAAGATTATGCCCGCCCTCCCCTTCTACTGTTGACGCTCCGGCGTATCTACTATAGTATATAATATATACATTGCAGAGAGGAGCACACACATGGATTACTTCACAGCAGCCACCCGCGCCAAAGAGCTTCGAGCCATCATTAACCAAGCAAACATCGACTACTACCAGCTCGATGCCCCGACCATGCCTGATTCGGAGTACGATCGCCTGTTCCACGAACTGTTGGCCATCGAAAAGGAGCATCCGAGTCTTGCTGTCTCCGACTCCCCCACCAAGCGTGTAGGTGCAGCTCCGCTCTCCAAGTTCGAGAAGGTCACTCACAAGAAGCCGATGATCTCCCTCGACAACGTGTTCAATGCAGACGAAATCAGGGAGTTCATTCAGGGCACAGCAGCAGCCCTCGGCGTGGACCCCGAGACGCTGGAATGGTGCCTTGAGCCGAAGATAGACGGCCTTGCCGTGGATCTCAACTACGAAGAAGGCATCCTCCAACTCGCCGCCTCGCGCGGCAATTCCGAGGTTGGGGAGAATCTGACCGCCAACGTCCGTACCATCCGGTCAATCCCTCTCAACATCGGGGCTATCGGTCCGGTCCCCTCCATCGTAGGTCTACGCGGGGAGGTATTCATGCCCCAAGACTCCTTCATCAGGGTAAATCAGGAGAAGGAAGAGGCTGGCCAGGATGTCTACGCCAACAAGCGTAACGCGGCGGCAGGAGCCCTTCGCCAGCTTGATTCACGCGAGACTGCGAAGCGCGGTCTGGACTTTTTCTGCTATGCCCCAGGACACATCGAGGACATGGGGTTCAAGACGCAGTTCGGCTTCCTTCAGTACGTCGGTAGCCAGTTTGGTGTTCCGATCAACCCGCATACCCGTCTCGTGAGAGGCACCCAGCCTGTAGTGGACTACTACCAGGAGATGATGGAGCTGCGGCCCACGCTGTTCTACGACATCGACGGGGTGGTGATCAAGCTCAACAGTTTCGCCCATCAGGAAAAGCTCGGGGAAAAAAGCCGGACGCCGCGGTGGGCCACAGCGGCAAAGTTTCCCGCACAGCAGGCACAAACCGTCTGCACGGACGTAGCTTGGCAGGTAGGCAGGACTGGCGTTATCACTCCGGTTGCGAAGCTGGTCCCCGTTGAGTGCGGCGGGGTCATGGTGTCCAGTCCCACCTTACACAACGTCAGTCAAATCAACCGCCTCGGCCTCATGATCGGCGACACGGTTGTTGTCGAACGCTCCGGCGACGTAATTCCCGCTGTGGTCAAGGTCGCACTGGAACAGAGGACTGAGGATGCACGACCCGTCACCCCCCCTACCCTCTGCCCCGAGTGTGGCGCGCCCGTGATCCAGATCGAGGGTGAGGTTGCTATCCGGTGCTCGAACACGATCAGTTGCAGGGCGCAACTCCGTGAATCCGTGTCCCACTTCTGCTCACGTGGCGGGATGAACATCGAAGGCCTTGGCGACAAGTACGTTGAGAATCTGGTTGAGATCGGGCTGCAGGACGTTTCCGGCATTTACGAACTCACAAAGGCCGACTTCATGAAGTTCCCCCGCATGGGTGACAAACTGGCCGACAAACTTCTTGCCGCCATCGAGGCAAGCAAGACCCGCTCTCTGCGCCAGTTTCTGTTCGCCCTCGGCATCCGGCTCTGCGGCGAAGGTACTGCCAAGAGGCTGGTGGAGCACTTTACCTGTGTGAAGGAGATCGCTGCCGCCACCCACGAGGACCTGATGAGGATTCCCGATATCGGCCCCGCCGTTGCCGACTCCATCGTTTCCTTCTTCGGAAATCCCGGATCTGCTGCTGTCATCGAGCGGCTGCGTGCCTCCGGCATCGACCCCGTTGCTGAGAAGATCGAGAAAGGAACCAAGTTCGCTGGCCTGACCTTTGTTTTCACCGGAAGCCTGACTAAGTTCACCCGTGAGGAGGCCAAGGCCATGACCGAGAAAGAAGGTGGAAAGGCAAGCGGGTCAGTTTCTCGTAAGACGGCCTATCTTGTGGCCGGTCCCGGGGCAGGTAGCAAGCTGGATGATGCGAACGCCCTCGGTATCACAGTGCTGGATGAGGACGCTTTTCTGGCGATGTTGTACGCCTGACCGAAAAACACCGTTACCAACCGCAACAAAAACGCAAAGGAGGCCGCCAAATTTCTATTCTGGCGGCTTTTCTTTTACTGAGACACCCCTAGCCCTGTCAGGTGGGTGCAAGAAGGGAGAGGGGCTTGCCAGTCACTAATTGACATGATTAGGCGCTCTGCGTTTTTAACTTGTTGCTAGCGTAACAATACGCTAAAATGTAAACCATGAAACGTATAGAGAAACTACGCGCGCTTTGGCACACCAATCCTACCATAAGTCAGAACTTTCCTATCAAACTGGGGGAGTCCTCATTTGAGGAGTTCAGGATCACCTGCAATAGCTGTGGATGCGACATCCCCGATGAGCATGTTCATGGCCGCGTCTTCAGTATCATCTCCTCCGTGGTGTCAATCCAGGCGGTTGGCCTCTGCCAACCATGCCTGCTCTTGATCCCAGTCAACATACGGTTGCGTAGCGACGGGGCAGCGGAATTTGTGCAAAATGGCCAGTGGGTGAGATCCTTTGGTGTCCCTACCGCTCTTTTACCGCGCCTGTGTTACCATCTGGCGCGATTTTTCAGGAGGACCTCATGGCGAGGATAGGGAATCACACGTTTTTCTTCCATAAGGAGAGTCCTTTTTCTAACTGGTACCCCGCCTCTTTTGTGGTCAAGGGCGTCACTTTCTGCTGCGTTGAACAGTTCATGATGTACTGCAAGGCAAAGTTGTTCAAGGATGAGCGCATCGCCGAAAGCATCATGCTGGTTGCGAATCCAGCACATCAGAAGGCACTAGGACGCCAGATTAAGGGCTTTGACGAGAAGGTGTGGATGGAGAAACGCGAGAAGTACGTTTTTGTTGGCTGCTATGAAAAGTTCCGACAGAATCCCCACCTCTTGCGAGAACTGCTTGCGACCGATTGTACGGTGCTGGTTGAGGCAAGTCCCTATGACCGGATCTGGGGTGTTGGCCTCGCTGAGAACGATCCTCGGATACTCGAGGAGAAAAACTGGAGGGGAGAAAACCTTCTTGGCCGGATTCTTGGGCGGGTAAGAGAAGAATTTCTGCGGGAGTTTTGAGATGCTGCAAGACTCGAAAATTTACCTTATCACGTACATGGAGAAAGGCCGTGAACTCGTTTCGCACGGGATCGGCGATGCGACGCTCAAAACGTACATCCTTTCCCAGGACCCGGTTACTCACTACAAGCCGAAGCGGGATGACGAAGGATGGTATGTCGATGGCCCTGCGGCAAGGAGGCTAGAGATGCGCTTGATTGTGAAAAGTGGCCCTGATTGGGTCGAGCGCCCGTCCGGGCTAACCGCAGCCGATCTGGACCGCGCCCTGTGGGAGCTCGACGGTCAACTGGCAGTTGTGGCCGATGACTTAAATGGGATCTACTACTGCGGCCGGAAGGATCTGTTGGCCGCCTATCGCGCCAAGGGCAAGAAGGCGGAGTCCTTTACCGAACTTCTCAGGCGGCTGTTCCACGAACCCCATCTACTGCCAGGTTCCCCTTAACCTGCCATCTCAGCCCCCTCCCCTGTTCTTTTCTGCATGTAATACATTCATACAAAAATACAAACGACCCTACAGGTGGTTTGTATTTTTGTATTACATACATACATTCTGTGTTTTTTTCATTGATTTTTAAATTCCTAATGTTATAAAAACTGGAATTCCAAATTTAAAACTTTTTTCCGTTATTGCTTAGGTAGGAGGAAATCTTGCGTAAAATCGCATTCATCAACGAAAAGGGCGGCGTTGGCAAGACGACCTCGACCGTGAACGTAGGAGGGGCGCTTGCCGAATCCGGCAAGAAGGTTCTGATGGTCGACATCGACAAGCAATGCTACCTGACGCGGTTTACCGGTCTGAGGAGCGGCGTTGACTATGCAGAAGACAAGACCATGAACGAGCTACTTCATGGCACCGTGACAGCACAGGATGTCATTGTCCAGCGGAGCAAGAACCTCTGGGTGATCCCTAGCAGCACAGCCTTGGCTGAGTCGGAATACGGCCTGTTCCTCAAACTGGGGCGGGAGCGACTGCTGGCCAATGCGCTTGCCGATGTAGGCAAGTTTGACTACATTCTTCTGGACTGCCCGCCGTCCCTGGGGCTCATGACCGTTAACGCCTTGGCCTACGCCAACGAGGTGGTGGTCGTGATGCAACCGGAGCCGTCCTCGCTACAGGGGTTTGATCACCTCCTGAAGACCTTTGCGGCCATTAAGGGGGCTATTAACGCCGACATCGACGTTACAGGGGTTGTCTGTTCCATGATCGAGCGGAAGAAGGTGCACGGAACCATCTACGACCATCTGAAGGCCAATCTCGGCGAAAAGATGTTTAAGACCACGATCCCGAGCCGCGCAGCTTTCATTGAGGCATCGGGCCAGGGCAAGACCATTGGCGAGTACAAACCGTCCAGTGATGAGGCCAAGCTGGTTCGCCAGTTGGCAGCAGAGATCATGAAGAGGAAGCCCAAATGAGCAAAAAAGAACAAGAAATGAAGACTATGCTTGAGAATTCGCCTGTTAGTTTTGGCCTTCTTCAACGGACGGTGAAGCCTGATGGTAGCCCTGTGGAGCCTCCTGCGGTTGCGCCCGCCCCTCCGGTCGAGGCGAAACAGGAGGTTAAGGCTTCCACCGAGAAGAAGGTGAAGGAGCCGGCTCGCGCCGACAAAAGCCATCCGGGCCAGAAGTCGGGGCCCAATGAGGCGCAGGGAGGGAAGCAAACTCCCCCTGCTGATCCCGAAAACCCCTTCGGCTATGCAGTTGGTCCCACCTGGCCGCTGGTAGCCTACACAAAGCCGTTCCTGATTCCCATGCCCGATAATCAAGCGCGAGCCGGTGCGGCTCTCTCAATCAGGATTCCGCTCGAACTTAACCTGACGATGGAAGCTCATCTTGCACGTCTCGGGGTAAAGAACCTTTCCGAGTGGATCCGGCAAGCCCTTGAGCGCCAACTGTCCGTCGAACAGGAGTTTCTTGCCAAGAAGTAATCCTCGCCACATACCGCACTATCCCTAGGGACAGCTACTGAGCTGTCCTTTTTTTTATTCTGTGTTTGCCTGCCAGCCCGAATTACACTCCTGCGTAAATTCGTAATGTAATTCTGTATGACAGTAATACATTCATACAGTTTCCCTTTGTGTGCCCCCACCTTTTACCACCGGAGCGCATCTTTGCATGTAAATCATATTTGCATAATGACAAACATTCTGAATGTATTTTTGTATGATTGTATTACATACATACATTCTTAAATTGACCATAGCGCAGTATTACGCTAAGATGAAATTACTAAATGCAAAGGGAGGGCACACATGCCTTTCAGTTACGCACCACTGGAAAATCTTTATACCGCAGCACGGGACCTGATTGCGGCCACAGATGCCGGAAAAACTGCCGACCTGGTGGATCTGAAATTAGCACTAGGCAAGTTGGAGATGGTGGTTCTGGACAGGGCAAAACACGCCCCTCTGGTAGATCTGGCGCGGCAGGAGGCTTCCGAGCAGCTACAGGTCGATTCTGCCCCGCTGGTAGCGGTTGGAGAAGACGGGGTGTGGGTCGAGGCATGGGTCTACGTGCCCAATGAGGGATAGTCATGGAAAGATCAGTAAAGGCAGAAGTAAGGAACCCGTTGCTGGCACTCCCAAGTTCCCGCGCGATCATGGCGCTGCCAGAGGATGTGAAAGCGACTCTCAGACGGTTGCTTCTCGACCTCAGAAAGGATGCTCAGGAAAAAGCTGACAAGTCGTGGCGATCCCATAAAGCCCCAATGGCAGTGTACTGGAAGGCGTGTGCCGTTTATGCGGGCCATATAGCGAGACTTCTCAGGGGGTAGGGGACATGGGTTGGGACGACGGCATAGGTGAGGATGGAACACGAATCCTGCTCCCCAGGTGCGGGATAACGTACAAGCAGATCATTGACGCTGCTGCGGAGAAAAAGACGCTTTCCTCGACCGCAAAGCGCCTTGGGGTAGGGGAGACCACCCTGCGTTCCTGTGTCCTCGTGTATGGCCTTTCTCACTGCTTTGAGGCGAGTGTCGGGCCAAGGTGCCCGACCAGGTTGACGCGCCGGCGGCTGACCTACTGGCTGCGGCAAGGCATGACCCGAAGAGACATAGCAGAAGCGCTAGGGTGTTCATACACCCACCTCAATGTGATGATCAGGCGGCATAATCTGGCAAGTATGAACCGAGGGCAGGCCTCTTGGGCCGCGCGGCGCGGATACGCCAATTAGATAAAGGAGAAGAGATGATAGACATTGGTGGTGGTCTGAGGGTGCACGAGGAAACGCGCTGCAGGGACTGCGGAGCTGGAACCGACAGTCTTCGGTATTACCAAGGGTGGTTAGGTTTCCAGGCGATAGAGTGCAAGGTCTGCGGCCATCAAAAGGATCTCAATCTGGATCATGGACAGAGTGATACCTTCTTCACCCAGTCGAGCTGCGACCGCTGTGGTGGTTCGCTGGAAAAAGGGCGCACCATGTCTTGGTTCACCCCTGAGTGTCTATGCAATGACTGCCATGGCGAAGAACGCAAGTTGCGTCACCAGTTGAGAGTGACAGGACATGACGATCTGAAGATGGAGGGGTGTGGCAACATTCCAGTAATTGCTTGACATGAGAGGGTTTAGCAACCTTAATAGGGTCTGCCAACGATTGAGAGGGGTGTAGATGACTATCGCTAAAAACCTTCGAGAGCTCATGTTTCTCAATAATATAAAAGCCACAGACTTGTCTAAAATTTGTGGGGTTCCTCAACCACGCATTTCAGAAATTTTAACTGGTAAAACAACTAATCCGCAGCTCAAGACACTGACTAAGCTAGCCAAAGGGTTAGGTGTTGCAGTAGACGAGATCATTGATAAGCCTTTATTGCGGAGCCCAGTTGAGGTTCTGTCACCAAAATTACAAGGCGCATTGGAAAGTGCTAGCAAACTTGTTAGTGATCTACAGTTAATTTCTAGAATTGCTGATCATCAAGGTAATAAACCTATGTATCTTCTCATAAAACACCTTGAGGAGGAGGTTGAAAAGGTAAAAGCTATGCTATCCGGTCTAGAAAATTAGCTCTAGTTAGCGTCACAACAATAATATCGCCAGCTTAAAGTACCCCGTCGGATAACCGGCGGGGTTTTTTATTGCCCCTATGTTTCTAGTTGCACCTAGCGTATTTTTACGCTAATATAAAGCTATCAAGAGCGAGGGAGAAAGCGATGCCGGATAAAGCACTGGTTATTCAGTACAAAACGAAGGTTAAGCAAATGGCCGATGGTCGTGAATACATCGACTACAAAAGGAAACTGGAACGCAAGGATACCCCGCTCAAGCCACATGAGCATACCTACTACAACTGCGATCTTTTCCCGTCCATGCTCACTAGGGCGGCGCTTAGGGTGCAGAACAACCGGACGTGGTGCTACGTTGACGAGTTACCCGCTGGGATCACCATTGACACGACAGGCTTTTTGGCCGTCTTGACCATCATTTGCTAGGGGGACAACATGGCTCTGGATAAGAATTTCACGAAAACCTATACCATCAACGGCTTTGAGATCGAGGTGCAAATTGCCCCCTGCTGCTGGATGTATAACAGCCCCTTCCAGCTCTGCGCTACGCTCAAGGCAACTGGGCAGAACGGTAACCTCTTCGTGCACAACACGGGCAAGGATCTTTCCTTCGAGGACGCAACCGAGGCTGACGTTGACCGCATGGTGCAGGAACTGGTCTTCATAGCCCAGCCGTGCTCCTGCGGCAACCCGCGCATGTTGGTCAAAGGGAACACGACCAACAGGGGGGACCTCTGCGAAAAATGCTTCATCGACAAGCTGAACACGGAACTGGAGAAAGACCGTGAAAAGGAAAAGAAAAGGGTGGCAAAAGTAGATGCCCAGAAGGCCATCGAAGGCTTTACCCACAAGATGATCGCGTGGATCCACCCGAAGGCTGGCGGCAGCGATTACATGGTCGACGTCTACTTCATGGGCGAGCCGAAAGAAGAGGACATCCTGCGTCAACTCAAGGGGTCCGCCGTCAAGAACGACTACCGCATCGAGATTCTGCCGCAGCCCACCGAGGAGGAAAAGGCGGCCTACCACGCGGCACTACTGGAAAAGGCCGGTCTGCCCGCCGACACCATCGGCAGAACCGTTGAATTCAGTGGCAAAAAGTACACTGTCATGGGTGTAGACCCCAAGAAACCGAAGACGGGTGTGCACCTGAGAGATGAAAAGGGGGCTTCTTACTCCTGCCCGATAGCGACCCTGAAGGCGCGGCTCGCACGGTAAGAGGTTCAATGGCGGTCCTATCTCGACAGGGGGAGGGCTGCAAGGAGGCCACATGGCATACGGCAAATCGGAAAAGGCTCTCAGGAAGATGCGCCAACAGATCTTCAACTACGACGGGACCCCCAGGGAGGCCCAGGCGGCGAGGGTTCTGGAATACCTCAAAAAGCGGAAGCTCCGGCAACCGCAGTACCGGAATCCGCCGGACAGATTCAAACACTGGATGTACGCATGTGAATGACGGGAATAGGGGAGGGGGAGTTATGAAAATTCGGTTTAAGCGATACGGTCGCATCGAGGAGCAGACCAGAGGGATCACTCCCAGACGGCTCGCCGCCGCGAAGCGGGCCCTGCAGAACGAAAGGGACAAGCTACCGCTGTTCGCCGATCTCATCGCTGAAACCCAGCCAACTCCCGAGGAACGGATCAAGAAGGTCGACGCAGGCCTTATTGAGCAGATGCACGAGGCGCGGAACAGATATGCCGGTTACTGGAGGCGTATCCGCCAGAATCTCCGCGCCATGGACCCAGAGGAGCGGAGGCACCTCCTCTGGTACTGGAACCGGAGCATGATGCCCGCCACCCCTGAATATCTCGCCGGGCTCATCCATAGCTGGAACGAGCAGGGATGGCGCCCCGAGGTCCGCAACGAAGAGGAGGAAAAGGCGAAATACGCTGCAGGACGCATCAAGTGCGCGATCCTCTACGAGAGGTGGCACAAGTCCGGCCGCCCGACAGAGAGCCCGGTTGATGTTGCTGCGACGCGAGGAGTCTACAAGACGGCGGCCGAGTGGAGACCGGCAATCATCGCCAAGATGGTTGTCGAGGAGATCCAGAGTTTCAGCGATTCCGAGATTGCCCGCGTGTTCGAGGGGGCCATAGCGACAGCCAGGTGCATCGAGTAACGGTCACTCGTGATAGCAGTCATCCCTGGACGGGCGAAAAGGGGTGGGACCGCATGGAGATCCTGACCGAAGGCATAGACGAGCTCGAGGCCTGCGTTGATGTGGCGGAAGCAAAATTCTGGCGACCGTGGCTGATTGGGAAGCTGGAAGGCACCCCGGCGGCTGTCATGTATAAACCATCGGGGGCCAGATCGGCATGGACAGATACCCCTAGCAGATGATAGAACTCAGTCGAAGTAGAACCGCAGAGGGAGAAAGAAGTGGAAAATAAGACTCAGGAACAGATCCACCAGGTGTGCTCGTATATCCTGGCCAATGCAACACAGGTAGACAGTCCGGAAGTCCTGACGGCCGCCCGGGAATTGCTGAAAACTGTCATCGAAACAAAGGATGGTAGCGAAGGAACTGCCACGGGAGAGAGAGCGGATGTCTGAAGAAAAGTGCCAGCATAAAACGGTGAAGTGTCTCTGTTGTGGCGAGGAAGGTACCCCGGCCCACTTCCTCACCAGCCGCAAGCGCACCAGATCGCCGGAGGCCGCCGAGCAGTCCAGGCAAGCGGCCAAGCAGCGCCGGGTCGATGTTACCCTGCAGGAGGCAGCAGAGACGATCTTGGACGAGAATCGCGGAGTCGTTGCCTACCGTGGAATCACCATCACTCGGGCCGGATATCTTCAATCCCAGTTTGCCGGCAAGAGGGGAGGGGGGATCTTCGGGGCGAAGGCCTATATCCGGTCTGTTTTCAAGGGGGGCAAAAAGGCCGAATAGCCTTTGCCCCTTTAAGGCATCATATTGGAGGCCAGAACCCCGGTCTCCAATCTCTTTTCCACCAAAGAACTGTCCTTCTCGATCCTGGCCTTCAGGCGCTTGTTTTCCCTTACGCTGAGCCACTCACTGACTTTTACTTCAAAACCGTCCCTATACCGCTTTTGCAGCCTCGGCAGATATGCGACCAGAAACCTCTCGGCCAGTTCCCTTGATCTGAGATGAGCCATACCCGAGGACGTCAGCTTTCCGTTGGGGCTCAAGAATAGTTCCAGGTCGTTCTGCTGGAACTGGATCTTCCCAGGTATCCCCTCGGGGAAGAACAGAGAGATTGCGTAGTAGATTGTCGATGCCATGAGAGCCTCCATGCTTTATTCGGAGGTCCAATCCTATCACCGTCCGGTCGGAGCTTCAACCAAACCTAGACAATAGTTTATTCTCCCGATTTCATAGAAAAACAACGAATAATATGTTTTGCAACGATAACCAGATTTAAAACGCACTGGTTTTCATGTTTAAAACAGGAATCAGGTGAATTCTCTTGAATCCGTGTTATTAATTCCTTCCTTTTCGTAGAATTCCACCGTAATGACGCCGCCATGTGTGTGCTGGCCCATTGGTCTAGGCCCCCTGGAGGTCGCCTCTCTTTTTTCCTGTCGCGGGGCGACAGGGGATATTTTAAAACCCATTGACAATTGTGGTGCTTGGGTGCTACCTCGGTAGTCTGATTTAATTCAAGGTCTGGAGGCCTCATGAACAAACCTCTTCTTTTTGCAACTGCTTTTATCCTGTCCGCATCAACTGTATTTGCGGCCGATTGGAAATTTTGTTTGCTACCCGAACCCATGGGAAAGGACGATAGCACGGTAGTTTTATTTGATGCTCAATCCATCCAGACTAATAAAGGAATGGTGAAGGTTTGGACGAAAGACATTTTAGAAAAAGATGTTTATAAGATGGTCGACAATCCAGGATTAAAACAGAAGGTTGATAAAATAGTCAATTCCGGCTATGTCCCCCCTTATGCGGAGGTGTATAATATTCCGAAGGATCAGCATGTAGGGTATATATTGTATGAGATTGCAGGAAATGATAGTGATATACCCTATTTAAGTAAGATCTTGTGGGTATTTAACTGCATTGATAGGCAGTTTAGGTACCTTTCGGTTTCAGAATATGACCATAATGGAACCCTTAAAAGTACGAAATCAACGCCATCGGAGTGGCGAGACATCCCACCAGAGACAAATGCTGAAACCATTATGAATTTGGCCTGTCAGAAGGTTTCTACAAAATAAGAGGAGGGACCTTTCATGCAAGTGCCGTTCGAAATAGTCCAACGACACAGGGAGACCATGGAAAAGCACCCGTCTGATGAGCCGTGTGCCTGTGACCCAGCCTACGGTCGCTGGTGTGCGTTCCATGCCGAGTTCAAATCTGACATGAGCGAACGTACCCTTGACCTCATCAAAACCCTTGGGCAGAGAGCCTTGGCCCTACATGAGGCAACCCAGGATTATCTGGCCTACCCCGTCGAGTCGAACCACAAGAAGTTGTCCGGTGCGGTGGGTGGCGCGGAGACTTTGATCGAGCTCTACCTGAAGGAGCGGGAAAAGGATCATGAGCACGAAATGGAACTTTTGAGGCAGGCAAGGAGCGAAGGATGAGAAAGTGGATATTGCTTGTTATGCCCGTGCTTCTCTCGGCCTGTTCGACAACGCCAGTACAGCTCAAAGATGCGCAACTCGTTCCCTCGGACCGAATTTTTGCCTTCCAGACTAAGGACGAAGGGAAGGGCGCTATCACAGTGATTCGTGACAAGGGGATTGTAGGATCGGCCTGCTATGCTGGGCTCTATCTTAACGACACCCTCGCCGCACGGGTGGGTGTCGCTGAGGCTGCAACCTTCTACGTCGAACCTGGCGAGGTGTTGCTGCGCTTGGGGTGGGATCCACAGGGGCGGGGCCTGTGCGGAATGTCGGCGTCCGATTGGGTCCAGCGCGAAACTGTCCTGAAGCGTGGGGAAGGGAAGCAATTCCGATTGACTTTAACTCACGATGCCGAATGGGACATCATCAGGGGCGAGGCATCGCCTGAAACCGCTGCCAAGTCTGTGTCGGCCCCCTTTGGGCCTATTGGGGCTGCTAAGCCCCGCTGAAAAACCTGTCGCCTTGCGACAGCCAGAGGTTGGGGGGAGGAATTCATTGGCCCCTGATCCCTTCAACCTCGGTTGTGCACATCGTTTCACCTCCCCAAAACCCTTCCTGATAGCCTTTCGTCTCAAAGTGCAGACATCCCCCTGTCTCAATCCCTTTAAACGCTTTTTACGGCCTTCCTGTGGCTCTCCCGTACAGTTTTTGCCTGCCGTGGTGCCACTCGCCCTAGCGCATGGCTTCCAGCGCCTTGCAGCAGCGGTCGTGATCATCCCCCTCGAGCCATCTCCGGCAGTCCTCCGGAGTGTCCCTTTCTCTCTTTTTTCAATCCTTGGCGAGCACTACAGGGCTGTGTGCGGCTTCGGTAAAACCTGACCCACTCGGGGTACCTGCTCTTTTTACCCCCGGCCGTCGCCGGGGACCCGTGGGTAGCAGCAGCACGCCTGGTGCACCAGGTCGAGTGTCCTGTCGCGGTGCGACCGCGGGCGATCTCCGGCGGCCCGGATCTCGGCCGGAGGCCAGCGCCGGCTGACCGCCGGCGAGGGGAGTGCGCGCGACCCCGCCTTCGGCGTATGGGCAACCGATGTGTGTGTCGGGATCAGGATGAACGGATCTCGTTCGGCTACATGGGCGGTAAAGTGGGGGAGATAGTTGGTTGGAGTGGGGGAGGGGGGTGCGCCTGCCCGGCTGGGGGTGTTTTCCGAAAGGCGCAAACCTGCGGCGCCTGGTGGGCGCCGGTCCCCTCCTGTCGCTGTGCGACAGGGTAGGGGGAGATATCGACCCTGGTTCAGGTGAACAGGTCGGGATAGCGGTTGGCGGCGATCTCCTTGGGGTGGAGACTCAGGATTGCGCGCCTTACTGCCGACTTGGACGGCTGCAGGAACGTCCCCTGCCGGTCGTAGCACTCCGAAAGCAGGCAGGACAGGGCGGCGCGCAGCCCATCGGCCTCACGGATCGTCTCGCGGTAGATCTCTTCAACAGATTTGAGGGGTCTGGCCATGTCGCTTTCTTCTGCCACGCTCGTTATCAGCACTTTTTGCCCTCCTTTAAGGCAAAGCCCCCTGATGTGGTCAGGGGGCCTGAGTGGTAGTGATGTCGGTCCTCGCCTATCCGACCTTGCAGACGTTGGAGGCCTGCAGGCCCTTGTTGCCGTTGACGACCTCGAAGGTCACGGTATCACCCTCCGCGAGGCTCTTGAAGCCGTCGCCCTGGATCGCGGAGAAATGCACGAACACGTCCTCGCCGCTCTCCTGCTCGATGAAACCGAACCCCTTGCTGTCGTTGAACCATTTGACGGTGCCCTTTGCCATCTGTCTTTCTCCTTGTCTTGTACTGCTGTTATCGTGCTGCGGTGAACGGGTTGGTGCCCTTCGCTTCGTGCTCCTCGAGCGATTTTCTCACGTTGTCCAGGTTTTCGATGCAACGCTGGTAAGCACTGCTGATATCAACCATCCTGCTTTTGACCATCTTTTTCTCCTTGTTGTTGGTGTTTCTAGTTCAACTTTTGGTTCTTTACTTCGTTCTGCACTTCCCTGTCCGTGGCTTCTCACACCAGGTGGGGAGTGGGGTGCCGCATGGGGAGTCTTTGAGTTCCACCTTCAACCCTTGCCTCTCCCACCTCTGGGCTTGCTTGCTGTTTAGTGCAATGTCGTCGGTCGTGTCCGCGACCGCAATTGCAGCTAAACCGCCGCATTCACAAAATCCCATGTAGTACCTACCCATTACATCTCCTTCTTTACCGTCCTTGGTAGCGGCGTACCGTGCTGGGGTCTCAGCTCTTACTTGAAATACCCGGCGATTTGCGATGCCAGGCGCTCGGTGATGCTCTTGGTTGCCTCGGTGCGGTCGATGTTGGTTTGAACCGCCTTCACGCCGATACGAGTCCTGTACTCCTGCCGGGTTTCGTTGATTGCCCTGGTGGTAACCTTGCCCGCGCCGGAGCCGTTCTTGACGTCCGCGGTCTCGGTTCCGGTGACACCGCCATCGACTACTTCCTTGATGGAGATGTCGACCACGCCGGAGTAGGTGTCCACGTGAACCATTGAACCAGCCAGAGCGCCGAGGCCTGCGCCAGCTGCGCCCACGGCAAGGGCCGTCATGGATCCGCCATAACCGTTCATGCTGCGGTTGTTCGCCAGCATAGCGCCAGCCAGAGCCCCGCCGACGCCGCCGGCGACCGCACCTTCCATGGTCATGCCCTTCTTTTCTTCGCCGAGGAACAGGAGGTTAGCCTGCAACTGGTAGGCGGCGTCTTTGGGGTTCGAGGTCACGTTGCGTCCGGCGGCGGTGATCTTGTCCTTGATGAGCTGGGTCAGGTCGATTTCCTGGAAGTCCGAGGTGTTGGTGGCCCTGACGTAGATCGGCTTGTCGAGGTTTTCGGGGTTAAGGAAAATCGTTTTATTTGGATGGGTTGGTGAGTGTCTAAAATCATTTTTTTTGCCCGACTCTAATAGATATATTTGACAACATATGTGTTGACTAAAACCGATGTTGATGATATGCATGCCAACACTCAAAATTTCATATCAGCTTGGAGGCGACTTGGCAAAGTGTCAATCGGCTTTGAAAATTGACCCACCATCGGCGTCCAAAATTGACCCACCCCAGGTAGCAGTTTTCAGTTCTTGATACGAGTCTTGATACGCCAGCTGTCGTTTCCGGTTTCGAGGATCTCGCAGTGGTGAGTCACCCTGTCCAGCAGCGCCGTCGTCATCTTGCCGTCCCCGAATACCTGCGGCCATTCGCCAAAGGTGAGGTTGGTGGTGATGATCAGCGAGGTTCGCTCGTAGAGCTTCGAGATCAGGTGGAAAAGCAGCTGGCCTCCGTTCTTCGAGAACGGCAGGTAGCCGAGTTCGTCGAGGATCACCAGGTCGTGCCGGGCGAGTTGCTCAGCCAGCTTGCCGCCGCGGCCATCCAGCTTCTCCTGCTCAAGCTGGTTGACCAGGTCCAGCACGTTGAAGAACCTTGCCTTCTTGTCATTGCGGATGCTCTGCCTTGCGATCGCTATGGCCAAGTGGGTCTTGCCGGAGCCGGTGCCGCCGACCATGATGATGTTGGTGTGGTCGGCGATAAAGCTCCCTTCGTAGAGACGTTTCACCTGCATCTCGTTCACAGGGGAGTCGGAGAACTCAAACCGGTCCAAGTCCTTGTCGACAGGGAACTTCGCCAGCCCCATTCGGTAGCGGATGCTTCTGGTTTTGCGCTCAGCCACCTCCGCTTCCAGAAGGTCGCAGAGGATCTTCTCCGGTGTCGCTCTAGTCTTGATCCCCGCCGCCATGATCTCGTCAAACGTGGCCTTCATCCCGTACAGGCCGAGTGTTCCCAACGCCTCCATGATTCGCTCACGCAGTCCCATGGGCACCTCCAGAGAGAAGGAGGTCGTAGCGATGGCAGTCCACGATGGGGAACAGGGTTAGCTTCGGCAAGTTCGCCGTTTTCGGCACCGGATCCGGTTGGGGCTCGTCGTGTTTGCGGGACAGAATGGCGAGTATCACATCGGCGCTTATCGTTTTGTCGGAGAGCGCCTGAGAGCAGGCATCTGCGACGGCATCAAGGCTGTAGCGGCGGACGACGCTCAAGATGGATACAAACTGGCGGTCGCCGTCTGAGCGGCCTTCCAGTCTCGCCCTGACGTCCTGTATCGATGCCGGCAAGTCCCAGCGTTTGAAGGGAGCGCCGTTACGCAGAGCACCCGGTTTCTGCTCCAGCACCGCGAGGTAGTGCCACGGGTCGTAGATGACCTTGTCGCGGCCGAGGTGGCGCCGGTGCATGGCTACGACCCGCTCATTGAGCACCACGATGATCCGATCGGCGTAGGCCCGTACAGCGACGGTCTTGCCCACGGCGACGGCGTTGACGCTGTAGCGATTACGGTCGAAACCGATCAGAAGCTGCGACGTGACACGGGCTACGCTCTCCTGATAGCCATCGAAAGGCGATGCCGGCAGCGTCAGCAGGTGGTTCTTCTCCTCGGCGAAGACCTCATCGATGATCCTGTCCTTGCGCTCCGGATGCCGCGCCGTCGCCGCATGATTGCGGCATTGGCTTTCCAGCCATTCGTTAAGCTCGTTAAGGTCGGCAAAGCGTCTGCGCTGCACGAAGAACCGGTTCCGGACCATGCCGACCTGATTCTCGACTTGCCCTTTCTCCCAGCCAGCGGCGGGAGTGCAGGCGACCGGCTCGAACAGGTAATACGAGGCAAGGTTCTGGAAGCGCCGGTTGAAGACGCGGCCTTTCCCCATCAGCACTTTTGTGACGACCGTCTTGAGGTTGTCGTAGATGCCCCGCTTACAGAGGCCGCCGTAGTACTCAAAGGCGCGCACATGGGCATCCAGCACCATCTCCAGGCTTTCGCGGGTATAGGCGACGCAGTAGGGCTTGCGACTGTGGCACAGGCGAAACTGGGCAATCTTGACCTCCATCGGGACGCCACCCAGCTCCACCTTCTCGTAGCTCCAGTCGAACTGAAAGGCGTCACCGGGGTCATATTCGAGCGGGATGAAGGCTTTGGGAGCTATGGCATCCGTTGACCTTTTCCAGGCACCCACATAGCGCCTGACGGCGTCGTAGCCCCCTTCGTATCCTTCCCGCTGCAACTGCTCAAAAAGGATCTGGGCGCTGCGGCGGTGCCGGACCGGTTTGACGCTGTCCTCCTGCAGCATCCCCGACAACCGCTCGGCAAACAAGCCGAGCTTGGGACGCGGTTGATTGCTACGCTCGTACTTCTGGTCGGTCTTGCCGCTTCGGAGGATCTCCCGCACGGTGTTCCTGGCGATATGGTACTCGCGGACTATCTGGCGAATTCCCTTGCCGTCGACGAAATGGGCTTTGCGGACTTTACGGATGGTTTCCACGTTCAGCATCTCCTTTGGGTTCCCCCTCTCTGGTCATGTCCGGAGAGTATGGAGAAGGATGCTGGGGTGGGTCAATTTTGGATGCCGATTCGGCCTAAAGGTGGGTCATTTTTGCACGCCGGTTCACAAAAGCGGGCATATGTTTATTGACAAAAGAATCGCTGTACTACGAGATCACATCAATATCTTTAATCTAGCAAGGATTGTCTCGGATATTTTGCACACAGTTGAGTTTTTGGGATATGTAGCTTCATACTCTTTGAAAACGGGCTCTAGTTTTTTTGCAACCCGGCCATACATGCCTTTAACTGTGCGCAGCAGTGCGGTCTTTTTTACTCTGATGTCTTGTGCCAGTAAGCCCCAATCCTCCTCTGAGACCTTTAGTGAATCCCACTGTCTTCCTATCGTCATCGCAAATCTTTCATCATGGCTAGAACCGTAAACGGAGGTCGAAAGTAGGTCGTAGAATGGCGCTAGCCGGATTCCTTCGTGCGTGTACAGCAAGGAGAGGTTTTTAGCATGAGCGTCTGCATTTCCTACAGCGATGTTAAAGGCGACCCATTCCAAAAGCTGGCCTCGGTCATTAAAAATGTCCACGCTAGCGTTATCGATAATCTCAAAACAATCAACAAGATTAAGCCCGCCCGTTTCTTGGTACTTGTATTCAGGCTCAAGACCGCGTGCTTGGCAAAAGTCCTCCTGGAGAAGTCTTCCTATAGTGCCATCAGTCCTGTTTCTTCGATCATACCTCTCTATTACAAAAGCAGTGATCTCTCCAAACTTCAACTGCTGCACCTTAGGCACGTTGAGGCCAACAGCCATCGCCAACATCATTACAAAAGTCTCGTTTTCAACGGTGTCTGGAAAGTGTGATGACGCTATCTTGATTATGTGAGTTGACGGTGCTCCCCCTACCGGAAGGGAAAAGGTGCCGTTAGCAATACGCACCGGAATCTTGGTTTGGGCTCCGGCAAGCGAAAGTCTCATTTTGCGGGCACCTAGAGGCTCTACCTTTAGGTTGACGATCAGATCGACTAATTGCTCCTGTGTCAGTTCGTCGTAGGATTCAGTCCGATCGTGAGTGGCTTCAGACGGGAAAATTCGGACTGCGCCGGCGCAATCTTCTCCCAAAGCTTTTAACAAATCAAAGTCGTTGCTGTTGCTGATGTGGAGCTGTCGAGCAATAGCCTCTCTCGCAAGGCCCTCCGGTAGCAGGTTCACGAAAAACGGACGCGACTCATCATTCGTGTAAGGCTCTTCCCTTACCGGCAACGAGATCGAAATGGGGGCTGTGTCACGGCAGGTATAGGCGAAACAGAATATCCGCCCCTCAAGCCACAGGTGACCAATCTCTTTGTCGCCAAGATAGATGCTGAGGTGACTGTTATCCATTGGTCACTGCATTTAAATGCAATACTTCTTTTTGCAATTCTTTAGTTGAAATTACCTGTAATTCGATGTTCAATCTTTTTAGCACCAAAAGAACCTTCCCTAACTCGACAGTCTCTTTGCCATTCTCCAACTCACTTAAGAAGCGGATACCAACATTGCAGAACTCCGCTAACTGCCGTAATGTCAAATTCTTTTCTTTTCGAGCTTCCCGAATTCTAGTTCCCAGTATCGAAGTAGTCATCTTTATTACTCCTATCACTGCTAGAGTGTGTAAATGTGCCAATAGTGTTTCCCAAATGGGGACGCCCTGGATGGGAAACGGCAGGTAACTCATTCTCTGTGGCTAAATTTACCGTACGGGATATTTTCTATCCTAAAAACGGCTTTGTCAAGGGTTTTATCCCGTACGGTAAAATCTCACATTTGCAGAACGCTTTTTTCCCGTAAGGGAAAATATACCAGTTTTAAACACCAATGCCTAGGTAAATTTCCCGTTCGGGAAACTGATCTATTTGACTGAAGAAATGAGCGGCGGAGGGGCAGAAGGGGCAGGAGGGAGATGGGGTGGCACATGCACCGCAACAAGCCAAGAGAGTCTACTCCCGGCTTGTTGCGGTGATACCTCATAAGGTGCGGCAGCAAGGGGAGGCGCCCAGCCTTTCGCCTGTGGATTTTATCTCAGCTTTAAGCTTGTCGATCTCCGAGTCGAGTTCGGAAGCTCTGTTGCTGTCTACACCGTCCTGGGAAAAAACGGCCCGCAACTCTACTTCCTTTGCCTTCAGTGCCCTCACGGTCTCTGCAGTCTCCTTCTCAAATTGCTGAACGATCTGCTTGTCTGTGCATGTGTTATCCGTACAACAGGAGCTACTTGCCGATGCCGAAACGGCTCCGAGTGACAAAATTCCCATCGCCAATGCAGTCGCAACAACCATACTCTTTTTCATTGTTCTCTCCTTTCGGGTAGATTCCGAGGGGGGTGAATCCCACCTGATGTGATATCGTTGTCGATATCAACATGCGTGCCAGTGTCGATGCTGTTGTGTACGTGCTGGAATTAACAGTGTAAATTTGGATTTCGCAGAGCACGCTGTGATCTGCTTTAGTAGTGAATATTGTGTAAATTCATGATGGCTATTGAGAATTTTCAGCAGTGCCTATTTCACCGGGGAGTTCGATAAGCGATATACGGAGGGGAAAATGGTTGTGCTTTGCCGTAGCGAAATCCGTGGGAAGGTTCTTGTTTTGGCCGTCACGATCGGCGTAATCGGCATGCTACATTATCTAACCCCAACCGAACCACATTCTTATCACAAACTGCACATCATTTTGAGGAAGCTCTACTTTCTGCCGCCGGTGATGGCTGCTGCTTGGTTCGGAATGCGGGGCGCATGTGTTACGGCATTCGTGGTAAGCATCCTCTTCATACTCCATGCATTTCTCGATTGGCCGGGAAATTACATGGAGCAGGCGAACCAGGTTGGAGAGCTAGCTGGTTTTTGGGGTGTGGGCGTTATCGCTGGTCGACTGTTCGACAGGCAGCGAGTACTTATGAGAAAACTCGCTGATGCCAATGAGTCAACACTTCTGGGCTTGGTTTCGGCACTGGATCTTCGCGAGCACAACACTCGCCTGCACTCGCAACGAGTGAGACAGTACGCGGACCTCATTGCTGGGCACTTTGGGGTCGATACCAAGACACGTCAGGACATCAGCTATGGGGCTTTACTGCATGACATAGGTAAGATTGCGGTCCCGGATCGAATTCTTCTCAAGCCAGGTAAGTTGACAGATGAGGAATGGGCCGAGATGCGTAAGCATCCAGAAGCCGGGTTCCACATACTAAAGCAGATTGGGTTCCTTGAAGGGGCTGCAAGAATTGTTCACGCTCATCATGAGCGTTATGACGGCAAGGGCTATCCAGAAGGGACGAGAGGGGAGGCAATACCAGTTGGCGCACGAATATTCATGGTGGCTGACGTGTATGATGCACTGACTTCTCCGCGTCCTTACCGTTCGGCTGTATCTCACCATGAGGCTGCTATGGAGATTCTTAAAGACAAAGGCAGTCATTTCGACCCTGCGGTGGTTACAGTTTTTGCGGAAATAGCGCCAGCGGAATTTGCGTCGATTTTCAAACGCTTTCAGGATGAGGATTTGCATATCTAGAGTTGCAAGCTCCGCTTTGTAGTGGAATATTCGTCACCCTCACCGAATATTCCTCAAAATTTACCTCCTTCTAATTTTCACCAGTCTTAAAAAGCCTAACAGTGTGGGCGTTTATGACTTTGGCGTCGATTTTGCTTATGAAGCCAAAGTCGCTCTATGGGTTTGTTCAGACCCTCTCTTGACAGTATGTGCTTCGGATTGAAAGCACCTGTGCGAGAGCAGTCAGGGGAGAAACCTAAGGAGGTATCCTATGAAATTGAACAAGACGAAAACGAGCTTTCTCGTAATTACGGCTCTCATTCTGCTGGTGGTGCTTGCTTTCCATGTGAGGGTTGGAGTGACTGCGGACTCCGTAGCCGTTTTGAAAACTAATGGCATGACCTGCGGGAGTTGCTCAAGCAAGATTTCGAAGGCACTTGAGTCGGTGGATGGAGTGGCGGTAACGGAGGTGGATATTGCAGGTGGATGGGTTATTGTGGGCTATGACACCAGAACCGTCAAACCAGAAAGCCTGGCCGAGAAAGTCAAACGTACCGGCTTTGACAGCAATGTGCATGTCGTCTTAACACCTGAGCAATTCAAGCAGATTACCGGAAGGGTTATCGGGCAGAATTCAGCTGCCTCAAAAGGATGTGGTGGTGGATGCGCTGGAAGCAAATAAATCTAAGAAAAGGGGATTTGGATGTCTACTCATGGGATGACAAAAAAGAGTGTTGTGGTGGTGATTGCAGTTGTGGCCGTTTTGGTCGGTGTAGCGAGCGTTTTCGCATTCTCCTTGGGTAAATACGAAAAAGTCAAGGCGACGGGAGGAGTGGTTTCTATCCCTCTTGCCAAGGTGGGCGACGGCAAGGCGCACTATTACCGGTTTGAGGATGGGGGAAAGGACATTGCTTTCATTGTTGTCAAAGCTGCTGACGGCAATTATCGGTCCTCTTTTGATGCATGCGATTCTTGCTTCGGCGCAAAAAAAGGTTACGAGCAAAAGGGGGATGTTCTGGTGTGCAAGAACTGTAACCGGCAGTTTGCTATAGACCGTATCGGTCCCCACCAAGTTGGCGGGTGCAACCCGTCCTACCTTTCCAGCAAAGTAAATGGGAACAGTATCTCATTCACGACGGCGGATTTAAAGGCCGGAGCGCGTTATTTCTAGGTTAATCCTTCTGGCCGCCCCACTTTGATGGGGCGGCTGTTTTTGGAGATGTAATGAAACTACACACAATTTCCATCAACAATCTTAAACGTCGGAAGGCCAAGATGGCATTTCTGACTATTGGCCTAATGGTCGGGATAGCTACCATCGTTACGCTAATCACTATCACCCGATCCATGTCAAGTGACATAGAACGGAAGATGGACGAGTTCGGTGCCAACATCCTTGTTATGCCGCAGAGTAATGGCTTATCAATGAACTATGGTGGCATTAGCCTGGGCGGCGTGACATTCGATCAGCGAGAGATTTTGGAAGACGACCTGGCCAAAATTAAGACCATCAAGAACAGCAAAAACATCTCTGCTATTTCGCCAAAAGTGCTGGGCGGCATCAAGATCGGTACCCATGACGTACTACTGGTCGGTGTCAACTTTGATAGCGAATTGAAGATGAAGCAGTGGTGGAGAATTTTCGGCGAGGCACCCAAAGCCGAAAATGAGCTACTGCTTGGAAGTGACGCCTCAAATGTGCTTAACGCCAGTTCGGGTGACACAATCGAAATAAAAGGGGAGACATTCAAGGTTGCAGGGGTCCTGGAGCAGACAGGATCCCAAGATGACTCCCTGGTCTTCGTCTCTCTTCGGAAGGCGCAGAAGATGTTGGGCAAAGAAGGCAAGATAACCATGGCGGAAGTAGCAGCACTATGCTCTGGCTGCCCCATTGGTGATATGGTAAATCAGATCGCTGAAAAGTTGCATGATACGAAAGTTTCTGCAATCCAGCAGGTTGTAGAAGGCAGACTCAAGGCTTTGGATCAATTCAAGCGATTCTCCTACGCGATGGCCGGTGTAGTGGTATTCATCGGGTCCCTGATTGTTTTTGTTACCATGATGGGGAGCGTAAACGAGCGCACCACTGAGATAGGTGTTTTCCGAGCAATAGGGTTTAGGAAAAGCCACGTCATGAGGATCATCCTGTTGGAAGCCGCCCTTGTCAGTCTGCTGGCGGGTTTCCTCGGGTATGCGGTAGGTATGGGAGGCGCCAAAGTCGCCCTCCCTCTTATGGCGGAGAGCAAGAGTGCGCAGTTGATTTGGGATTCCAGTGTTGCTTTCGGTTCTATCGGACTGGCACTCACGTTAGGCCTCCTGGCAAGTCTCTACCCTGCACTGCATGCCAGCAAAATGGACCCCACTGAGGCTCTGCGGGCACTTTAACGCGAGGAAATTATGGCGCTCATCAACATTACCAATGTGAAGAAGCAGTACACTAGCGGCGATGACGTTGTCGACGCATTGCGCGGGGTGGACATCAGCATCGAAGCAGGAGAGTTCATCACCATTATGGGGCAGTCCGGATCTGGCAAAAGCACTCTCTTGTCTGTGCTGGGTGGAATGAACCATCCTTCTTCGGGAACCGTGGAGATGGCCGGTGTCCGGCTCTACGACCTTCCCGGTGAGAAACTAGCCGACTTCCGGGCACAGAACTTAGGGTTCGTCTTCCAATCGTTTCACCTGATCCCTTACCTGACGGCCATCGAGAACGTCATGCTGCCTCTGGCTATTGTCAAAATGAGCAGTGCTGCAAAAAAGTCCGCCGCACGCCGCGCCCTGGAGAGGGTTGGACTGGGCAACAAGGTTGACAGGTTACCAAATCAGCTTTCCGGCGGCGAACAGGAGCGTGTGGCCATCGCCAGGGCTATTGTTAACAACCCCCATATTTTGCTCGCCGACGAACCCACTGGCAATCTGGATTCTCAAACCAGTGAGGAGGTAATGGCCCTATTCAGGGAGCTCAATGACGCTGGGCAAACCGTAGTGATGGTAACGCATAACCCGGAAAATGGGATCTACTCTGATCGGACCATAACCTTGAAGGACGGTGCTGTTGTAAGGGCATAGCCTCAACGAAACCCGAGGTTGACTATGAGAGAGCCTAGCGTGCTGGTCGTAGACGATGATGCCGAAATCCTCTCAGTCATAGAAGGGATGTTTGGCAGCGTTCAAATAAAGGTAGATTGCGCGATAAGTGCAAATGAGGCTTTGAAGTGGCTTCAGCTGAAGCATTACACCACGATGATTACTGACTTAGATATGCCAGGGATGGACGGGCTCGAGTTGGCGCACAAAGCGCGCCAGATATCTCCAACATTGTATGTGGTTCTATTTACCGGCAATACGACGAGGGAGCTCTCACAATCAGCTTTAACCCCTGAAACCTCGGATATATCAGAAATTCATGCCAAACCTGGAGGTCTTCGTCAGATGCTAAGAAGTATCCTTTGGCGGGACTATGGTCGAACCTTTGAGATGAAAGAATAAAGACTCAACAACATTATTAGCAGCATCCAGGAGCAACTATGACCGACATCAAGTCCTCTATTGAATCCTTAGCTGACATGATCAAGAAGAGTCCACAGTTAGCTAATTCCGTTTTCCGAGCTTCAGCTTACTCAAGCACTCCTGGATTCACGGTTCGCTCTCAGGTTCGCGGCTTCACTATCTCGATGGACGAGCCACGGGAGCTTGGTGGCAACGACACGGCCCCAAACCCTGTGGAATTGCTTCTGGCAGCTCTGGGTGGGTGCCAGGAAATAGTCTATCGTGCGTATGCTGCGGTTCTCGGAATACAGATCGACAGCATAGAGGTGCATGCCAAAGGCTATCTCAACCTGCAAGGGTTTCTTGGGTTGGACGAAGTCCCTGCAGGTTTTAATAACATCAGCTTTACCACCCGAATTGTTTCGCCTGCCTCGGCTGAAAACATACGTCAGCTAGCAGCCTTGGTTGAGACACACTGTCCGGTTCAGGATACCTTCGCTCGTCCCATACCTGTGGTTGGCAAAGTAGAACATATTCAACCAGATGACCCTGCAAACACTGTGGAAATAGTTACCTCACTGGCTTAAAAGGACAGGAACGACTACATGAGAAAATGGGTTTTCATTTTAATGTTGATGGTTCTACCGAATGTTGCTTTCGCCTTAGAGCAGAGCTTTACACAGCAGGGGGTGGAGGCTACCGTAAAGCTAGTGCCTGACAAGATTGAACAGCAAACTGAGGTCGGCGTCCATATTCATCTCAGCAAGGATGGAATCCCCCTTATCGATAGGGACGTGACGCTTGAGGTGTACGATCAAGCCTCTCATCAGCCTGTCATCTCACGGCGCGTCGATGTTCTTGACAACGAATATGTAGACTCTTGGACTTTCGATAAGCCTGGCGATTACAGAGTAGTCATAACGATTGCGGAACACCAGAAACCGCTTGAAGCCATTCAATACGCTGCCCAGGTAAAAGTTGTAGACCACGACTCACAAGAAAGCGACCAAAGCTTCTTTGCGCACCACTTTGGCGATGGTCACTGGGGGTGGTGGGGAGCGGGGCTTATGTTAATCATGATGCCAATGATGATACTGCTGTAAAAAACGCCAGCCAACATCACATCAAAAAGTTTGCCGCCCTCCTCGGTGGCTGTTATGGGCACACCTCGTGACCTCCCTCCGGGTGTGCCAATTTTTCGGGATACGCCGAGCACTCCCTGCTGTACGAAGGCGATTCAAGTGCGTTTATGAAGTTTGCGGAGATATGCCATGATGAAATTTCCTGTAGTTCGACCTCTCTTAATAGTGTCGTTCACGACTGGCATAAGTCTGCTACATTATTTTACCCCGCTACATCTTCCCTACCTGCACGACATTTTTCAACGTCTCTACTATCTGCCAATAATTTTGGCGTCCCTGTGGTTTGGTTTATGGGGAGGGGTACTTTGTGCGCTCATTGTTAGCGTAGTCTACGCTCCACACATCCTGTTCCAGTGGGGTGGTGAGATGACTTTGGAGATGGAAAAATACCTCGAGATATTGCTGTACAACATCGTGGGTGGTGTTACTGGGCTGCTTTCTCAGAGAGAACGGGAGCGGTCTGTGGAACTCCAGAGGACGGCAGATGGTCTGGAAGAGTCGTATCAGAAACTGCAAATTCAATCGGAGCGAATAATCTTGATTGAAGAGCAGTTAAGGCGGGCAGAGAAGCTCTCCACTCTAGGGGAAATGGCTGCTGTGCTGGCTCATGAAATTCGTAACCCTCTCGGTTCTATCAGGGGGACCGCCGAGATTTTGAGAGATGATTATAAACCCGGGGACCGCAAGCATGAATTTATTGAGATCCAGATAAAGGAAACCGAGAGGCTGAACAGGGTAGTGGAGGATTTTCTCCATATGGCACGACCCCAACCGGCTGACATGCGGCCATGCGTCGTGCAAGATGAACTCGATTCTATAGTGACCCTGGTAACCAACGATTGCAAGAAACGGCAGATCGAGCTTGTCTTACAACTTAGTGCAGCGCCAGTGACAATTCGTGCAGATGGGGAGAAACTGCGACAAGCTTTTCTAAATATTCTCCTCAACGCTCTGCAAGCAACGCCAGCTCGTGGGAAAGTCGTCATTTCAACAGTTGTTGACCAAGGTGAGTTTCTCATCACCTTTGCCGATACGGGGCCTGGAATTGATGCGACTACACAACAGAAAATCTTCGAACCATTTTTCACAACAAAAGCTGATGGTACAGGTTTGGGTCTGGCAACGAGCAAGAAAATTATTGAGACCCATGGCGGAACATTGACCGTGGATAGTGAAGTCGGATGTGGGACCAAGGTTATATTCCGACTACCGATGGATCCGCTAAAGGAGGACGGCTTTGAAACCCAAGATTCTTGTCATTGATGACGATACTTCGGTGAGGCGGGTACTTGAGTACAACCTACAGGAAGAAGGATACGAGGTTCATACGGCCTCTTCAGGTGAAGAAGGGTTATACGTCTTTGGTCAAGTGAATCCATGCGTTGTCATAACAGACATGAAAATGTCTGGCATGGATGGCTTAATGGTCCTCAAGTCGATCAAGACCCGCTCTCCCGATGTGCTTGTTATCATAATAACAGCTTTTGGCACGGTTGACGTTGCAGTAGAGGCTATGAAAGCTGGAGCGTACGACTACATTACTAAACCGTTTAACCGGGACGAACTCAAACTCACTGTAAAAAAAGCTATTGAATTTAGTGGCCTCACCCTAGAAAATGTTCGGTTGAAGAATGAGCTCGTGGATAAGGCCGACTTCCGTACGATAATCGGCACATCAAAAGAGATGGTAAAGGTATTCGATGTAATCCGGAAGGTATCGGATACTGAGGCATCTATTTTGATAACCGGTGAGTCCGGTACTGGTAAAGAGCTTGTTGCACGCTGTATTCACGCAAACAGCTCGCGGCGTAATGGGCCGTTTGTTGCGATAAACTGTGCTGCCATTCCTCGAGATTTGCTTGAAAGCGAACTATTTGGGCATGCCAAGGGGGCTTTTACTGGAGCTATAAGAGACAAAGCCGGAAAATTCAAATGTGCCGACGGTGGGACGATATTCCTTGATGAAGTGGGAGAATTGCCCCTTGAATTACAACCCAAGCTGCTAAGGGCTTTGCAGGAGAAGGAAATCGAGGCTGTAGGAGGGACTAAAGTCGAAAAATTGGACGTACGTGTCATATCCGCTACCAATCTTGACGTTGAAGGAGCAATTGCGAACGGTAGCTTTCGCGAAGACCTGTATTACCGCCTGTCTGTGATTCCGGTTCATCTGCCGCCGCTGCGTGAACGGCGCAAGGACATCCCCATACTGATCCGCCATTTTTGCAATAAACACGGTGGTGAGAAGATAACTTTCGGCCAGGAGGCGATTGAAGCGCTAGTTCGGTATCCTTGGCCTGGGAACGTCCGGGAACTGGAGAACACTGTGGAACGTCTCCTGATTATGCGTGACAGCAATGTGATAAACCTTCAAGAGCTCCCGGGAAAGCTACTGGACCACAACGTTTCGGCAGATGCGATTGTGAAACTTCCTGATGATGGGTATTCCCTTGAGCAACTGGAGCGGGAAGTCGTGATATCTGCTTTGGAGCGTAACTCTTGGAATCAGACAGCAGCCGCACGCTTTCTGAGGATTCCTCGTCACACGCTGGTCTACCGGATCGAGAAATACAGCATTTCCTTGCCACATAATTAATGGTTTCAGGTTAGTATTTAGTTTTTATTCTTAAGCTCCTGGCGTTCTCTCCGATAAGAGCTATGATACTAGCCGAACTTCTTGTTAAATCAGTAAGCTACGTCCTCATGACTTGAGCTACGGGTTCTACGCGGGTACCAGATGGAGGAGGCAATGCAGCTAGCAATCGTCCTATCTAAAAATGGAGCCGGCGAAGCGAGGATAACCTCTACTTCGGGAGTTGATGAAATTGTCCACTTTCTGAGCGTTTTTGGAGTGAGTGGTTGGAACCTGTATGACAAGGGCACAGCAAGGCTGGAGTCGAATGGGCCTGATCTGTACATAGCGATCGGTCCAGTTAACTCCCAGGATGTCAAAGATTTCCTGAAACAAATACCTTTAGTTATAGATGCTTAAGCACCGGCGGGAGCCCGCCTTGCTCGCATCCGACCTACTCTAAAGGCCAGGCAGGTGCTTTGTCTTGAGGTATCTTCCCTGGAGTCGTGCAAGTCCAGCAGCGGGAAATGCCTAAAATGCAGAATATTCACAGGCGGTTGTAAACTATCCTGCACTTTCTTCGGTGCGAGAGAAAGCAAATGCTTAGTTAAGCAGTAACTTGCAGCTATGGCACGATATGTGTATAGCTATAGCATTTTCAAAACTGCTTTGTCAGGAGTCACCATGAAATTGTGGTCCACGCTATCGCTCTTTGTGCTGCTTTCGATGTTTATGCTTCGGCCAGTAATGGCTGAAGAAGTAAAGACCACCACTGAAAACCTCGATCAGCTCGTGCAGACGGCGTTGTCCAGCAACCCGGAGTTGAAGTCGTCCTCGGCCCGCTGGGAGATGTTCAAGAGCCGCATTAAGCAGGCGGGTGCCCTGGAAGACCCCATGCTGATGCTGAAGCTGCAGAACATGATCGTCACCGATCCGCTCAGCTTCAACAAGGATTCCATGACCCAGAAGGTGGTCGGCATCAGCCAGCAGATCCCGTTCGCCGGCAAGAGGAAACTCAAGGAAGACATCGCCGCCGCCGAGGCAGAGACCTACCGCTGGAGCGTCGAGGAGCGCAAGCTCGAACTGACCCGGATGGTGCGCGAGGCGTACTACCAGGTCTACTTCACCGACAAATCCCTCGCAATTATCGAGAAGAACATCAAGATCCTCGATGACTTCATCACCCTGGCCCAGACCAAGTACTCGGTGGGGCAGGGGGCGCAGCAGGACATCTACAAGGCGCTTCTTGAGCGGTCCAAGATGCTGGACATGAAGATCTCGCTGGAGCAGCAGCGCAGGAGCCTCGAGGTGAGCCTGAACGCGCTGCTGAACCGCCAGCAGAGCACCAAGGTCGGCGCCGTCGCCGATTTCAAGCTGGCTCCCTTTGCCTACACCCCGGAACAGCTGCTCGACATCGCCGAGGAGAACCGGCCGCAGCTCAAGGCGGTCAAGGCGCAGATCGAGAAGGGGAGGGCGGGGCACCTGCTGGCCCAGAAGGAATCCTACCCGGACTTCAACGTCTCCTTTGAGTACATGCAGCGCCAGAAGGCGATGGGGAGCGACGGTTCCGACATGTACTCGCTCGGGGTGACCTTCAACCTTCCCATCCAGCAGGAGCGGCGCGCCGCCATGCGGGCCGAATCCTCCTCCGAGATCAACATGGCCAGCGAGGAGCTGAACGGCACACGCAACAGCATCTCCTCAGGGATCAACGACCTGTTGGCGCAGATGGAGCGCCGCAGGAAGCTGATCGATCTCTACATCACCGGCATCATCCCGCAGGCGGAGCAGTCGCTGGAGTCGGCGGTGATCGGCTACCGGGTCAACAAGGTTGATTTTCTGACCCTTTTGGATAACCGGGTTACCCTGTTCAATTACGAGCGTGAATACTACGACTCGATGGCGGATTACCAGATGAAGCTGGCCCAGTTGGAAGCGCTGGTCGGCAAGGAACTGAAGTAATCCCTGCAATTAATTTCTACCCCGTGAGGTATTAACAATGAACAAAAGCGTGAAGGTCGCAATACCCATCGTCCTGATCCTGGTTGCCGCGGCAGCCGGTGGAGGGTACTACCTGTACCACCAGAAGCACCAGGCGCCGGCCGGCAAGGAAAAGGCGGCCCAGGGGCAGGTGCTCTACACCTGCGCCATGCATCCCTTCATCATCAAGGACAAGCCCGGGACCTGCCCCATCTGCGGCATGCAGCTGATCAAGAAGGTGGAGGGGACCCAGGCGAGCGCAGAGGAGCAGAAGATGCTCGGGCACGTCTCGCTGTCGCCAACCCAGTCTGTGATGGCCAACGTCGCCACTGTGCCTGCCGAGTACGCACCGCTTTCCAAGGAGATCAACGCGGTCGGCATCGTGCAGTACGACCAGTCCAAGCAGGCCAAGGTTACTTCCTGGGTTGCAGGACGTATCGACAAGCTGAATGTGAACACAGTCGGCGCTTTCGTTTCAAAGGGAAGGCCTGTAGCAGAACTCTACTCCCCCGACTTGGTGGCGGCGCAGCAGGAGTACCTCCTGGCTTTGAGAAGCCGCGACCAATTCAAGAAGTCGAGTATCGACGCCATTTCCCAAGGAGGTGAAGGGTTGGTGGCTTCGGCGCGCCAGAGGCTTAAGCTACTAGGTGTGAGGGACGAGCAGATTGCGGGGTTGGAGAAGGCAGGGCATCCGAACATCAGGCTCCCCATTTACACGCCGCTTTCGGGTGTCGTCATTGAAAAAATGGTTCAGGAGGGCCAGTACGTTGATACCACCATGCCGCTCCTTAGCATCGCCGACCTCACCAACGTATGGGTCGAGGTTGAGGTGTACGAAAACGAATTCAGCTTCGTGAAGATGGGGCAGCGTGTGGAGATCGTGTCCCAGTCGTACCCGGGCAAGACCTTCACCGGGCGCGTCTCCTTCATCTACCCTTTCCTCGATCCCAAGACCCGTACCGTGAAGGTGAGGGTGGAGCTTGCCAACCCGGGGCTGAAGCTGAAGCCGGACATGTTCGTGAACGCGCAGATCAAGGCGCCCCTTGGCAGCGCCCTGGTGGTTCCCGCCACCGCCCTCATGGACACCGGCAAGCGCCAGGTGGTCTGGGTGGAATCGCAGCCCGGCATGTTTGAGCCGCGCGACGTGCAGGTGGGCGCCCGCGTGGGTGACAAGGTGCAGATCCTGTCCGGCCTAAAGCAGGGTGACAAGGTGGCGGCTTCCGGCGGCTACCTGATCGATTCCGAATCGCAGCTTGCCGGCGGCAGCGGCGGAGGCGGTCACGAAGGGCACGCCGGCGGGGCCAAGGCCCCGGCGGCTCCGGGAGCCGCCGGAGAGCACCAGGGGCACGGCGCTCCCGCTGCGCCAGCCGCGCCGAAAAAGGGCGGCGGCATGGACATGGGCGATATGAAGATGTAGTTGCTGGCATTCCTATGAGCACTGAGGTTTTACATGATTGAAAAGATCATCGAATATTCCGCCCGCAACCGCGTCATCGTGCTGATGCTGTTCGGCCTGCTGATCGCCTGGGGCGTCTGGGCGGTCTACAAGACGCCGGTCGACGCGATACCGGATCTCTCCGACAACCAGGTCATCGTCTTCACCGATTATCCGGGCCGCTCGCCGCAGGTGGTGGAGGACCAGGTCACCTACCCGCTGGCGGTCAACCTGCAGGGGCTGCCGCAGGTGCGCGCCGTGCGCGCCTCCTCCGCCTTCGGCTTCTCCATGATCTACGTGATCTTCGAGGACAAGGCCGACATCTACTGGGCCAGGACCCGCGTCCTCGAACGCCTGAACTACGCCGCCAGCCTGCTGCCCCAGGGCGTCGTGCCGACTCTTGGCCCGGACGGCACCGGTGTCGGTCACGTCTTCTGGTACACCCTGGAAGGGAAGGGATACGACCTGGAGCAGCTGCGCACCCTGCAGGACTGGTTCGTGCGCTACCAGTTGAACACCGTCCCCGGCGTGGCCGAGGTCGCCTCCATCGGCGGCTTCGTGCGCGAATACCAGGTCGACCTCGACCCCAACCGCCTCTTCGCCTACAACATCAAGGTCGGACAGGTCATGGAGGCGATCAAGAAGTCCAACAACGACGTGGGCGGCAGGCTCCTGGAGCAGGCCGACGCCGAGTACCTGATCCGCGGCCGCGGCTACGTGAAATCCACGGCGGACCTGGAGAACATCGTGGTCGGCGCCGACATGCGCGGCACGCCCATCTACGTCAAGAACCTGGGCACGGTGCAGCTCGGGGGCGCCATACGGCGCGGCATGCTGGACATGAACGGGCAGGGCGAGGCCGTGGGCGGCATCGTGGTGATGCGCTACGGCGAGAATGCGAAGGACGTCATCGACCGGGTCAAGGAGAAGATCGTCTCGCTGGAGAAGGGGCTACCCCCCGGTGTCAAGATCATGGTCTCCTATGACCGCAGCGACCTGATCGAGCGCGCCATCCATACCCTGAAATCCTCACTCATCGAGGAATCGATCGTGGTGTCGCTGGTGATCCTGGTGTTCCTGCTCCATTTCCAGAGCGCCCTGGTCATCGTGCTCACGCTCCCGATCGCGGTGCTGATCTCCTTCATCACCATGAAGCTCATGGGGGTCACCTCCAACATCATGTCGCTGGGCGGCATCGCCATCGCCATCGGCGTCCTGGTCGACGCCGGCGTCATCATGGTTGAGAACTGCTACCGCCACCTCTCCGAGATGCCTCCCGAGGAGCGCAAGGAGAAGCGGCTGGACGTGATCATCGCCTCGGCGAAGCAGGTCGGGCGCGCCATCTTCTTCTCGCTGGCCATCATCATCCTCTCCTTCGTGCCGGTGTTCCTGCTCGAAGGGCAGGAAGGGAAGATGTTCCACCCACTCGCCTTCACCAAGACCTTCTCCATGATGGGGTCCGCTTTCATCGCCATCACGCTGGTGCCGGTGCTGATGTACTTCCTGATGCGCGGCAAGATGCCGCCGGAGAGCTCCAACCCGGTCTCCACCTTCTTCATCAAGCTCTACTCGCCGGTGATCCGCTGGGTGCTCAAATGGAAGAAGACCACCATCGCGCTGAACGTGGTGGCGCTCGCCATCGCCATCCCGATGTTCATGAGCATCGGCAGCGAGTTCATGCCGCCTCTTGACGAGGGATCGCTACTCTACATGCCGGTGACGCTCCCGAACATCTCGATCAACGAGGCCAAGCGCCTGATCCAGGTGCAGGACACCGTGATCAAGAGCGTCCCCGAGGTGGAGCACGTGCTCGGCAAAGTCGGGCGCGCCGAGACCTCGACCGACCCGGCGCCGGTCTCCATGTTCGAGAGCATCATCATCCTGAAGCCTAAGGACAAATGGCGCGACGGCATCACCAAGGCCGACATCGTGGCCGAGTTGGACGGCAAGCTGCAGCAGATCGGGGTCCGAAACGGCTGGACCCAGCCCATCATCAACCGCATCAACATGCTTTCTACCGGGGTCCGTACCGACCTGGGCGTCAAGATCTTCGGCGCCGACCTCAACGTGCTCAAGGATCTCGCCGTGCAGGCCGAGGGGATCCTGAAGACGGTGCCTGGCGCCGCGGACGTGGTCGCCGAGCGTGTCACCGGCGGCAACTACATCGACATCGACATCGACCGCGAGGCCGCGGCCCGCTATGGCGTCTCGGTAGGCGACATCCAGGAAGTCATATCCACCGCGCTAGGCGGCGAGATGCTCACCACCTCCGTGGAAGGGCGCAACCGCTTCCCGATTCGCCTGCGCTACATGCGCGAGATGAGGAGCGACATTCCGTCCATCCAGCGCATACTGGTGTCAGGTATGGAGGGATCGCAGGTGCCGCTATCCCTGGTGACCAAGTTGAAGGTCTCCACCGGCGCGCCCGAGATCAATAGTGAGGGGGGGCTCTTGCGCTCCATCGTCTTCCTCAACGTGCGCGGGCGCGACATGGGGGGCTTCGTCAACGAGGCGAAAGCCGTCCTGGAGAAGCAGATGAAGCTCCCTCCGGGCTACTACGTCGCCTGGTCCGGGCAATGGGAGAACCAGGTGCGCGCCAAGGCACGGCTGCAGATGCTGGTCCCCGCAGGCATCCTGATCATCTTCATCCTGCTTTACTTCACCTTCCACTCCGCGCTGGAGGCGAGCATGGTCATGCTCTCGGTCCCGTTCGCGCTGGTCGGCGGTGTGTACCTGGTGAAACTTCTGGGGTACAACATGTCGGTCGCCGTCTGGGTCGGTTTCATCGCCCTCTACGGCATCGCTGTAGAGACAGGGGTGGTCATGGTCATCTACCTGCACGAGGCGCTTGATAAAAAACTCATCAAGGGGCCGGTCACCGAGCAGGATATCTACGACGCCACCTTCGAGGGGGCGGTGCTGAGGCTTCGTCCAAAACTGATGACTGTGGCGGTCGCCCTGATCGGCCTGGTGCCTATCATGTGGTCCTCCGGCACCGGCGCCGATGTCATGAAACCGATCGCCGCGCCCATGATCGGTGGGATGATCTCTTCCGCGGTGCACGTGCTTATCATGACTCCGGTGATCTTCGTGCTAATGAAGAAGCACGACCTGAAGAAAGGAAAGCTCAAATATTCTGGAATGAAACACTGAACTTAACTAAAGGAGATAACCTATGCGAAAAGTGAGATTAATTACGGGATGCTTGGTGGTTGTGGCGCTTCTCTCTGCATGTGCCGGTTTTGATGGCGCACCGTATCGTTCTGATAGTTACCAATATAACGGTGGCGGGCACTCCCATCACTAGGTTCACGGAGTTGTGTAGCAAGGCATTTTAGGGCACTACGTAGGCAACAATGCCTCGATGAAAAGGCAATGTTGGACAGATCGGCTGTGTTAGGGGGCAATAGAGAGGTGCCTTGCTCTGGTCCTCGGGAAATCGAGGAATATGCTACTGTTGCTGTCGAATATTCTGAAGTCTTCTAGATCTATAATTGCCGGAAGGTTATTCAGATTAGTATGTTGTTGAGTTGGCATAATCTATGCTTTTTAGTAGTTTGTCTTTGAATCAAAAAATAAAGGAGAAACTATCGAATGAAAAAGATGACCGTACTTATTGCAGCACTTTTTGCCCTCGCAGCCCCTGTTGCCTCTTTTGCCGGAATGGACCACGGCTCAATGGGAGGGATGGACATGGGCCACGGCGGACACCAAGGTGATGTGGCACACGAAGAAGTTGTCGATGGCGTAAAGGCGACCTTCAAAGTTATGGGCATGAAAGAGCACATGAAGGCAATGAAGATGGAGATGCCGATGGAGATGAAAGAGACCCATCACATCGCAGTTGAATTTAAAGATGCCAAAACTGGCAAAGCCCTGACGGAAGGGGAGGTCAAGGTTAAGGTCCAGAACCCGGACAAAACCGACCAGACCAAGGACCTGATGGGGATGCAGGGGCATTTTGGTGCCGATTTCGATCTGTCCAAAAAAGGCAAATATGGTGTGATGTGCAAGTTTCAGCTGAAGGACGGTAAAACCCGCAGTGCGAAATTTTGGTACACCGTGAAGTAGTAAAGGACCTTCAAAGGGGGAAGCGGACAATGAAAAAGAAATTAATGATCTTGATAGCGTTGTCTCTGTTTGTAGCAGCCACCCCGGTCTTGGCAGAAGATATGCCCCAGCACGGGGCTTCTCACCAGGCCGTGGATGACAAGTGTGCCAAAGAGTGCGAGATGCTGCTAAGAAATTGCGCTCAGGAGGTCGACAGCATTCAGGACCGAATCAAGAAACTGAAGGTTGAAATCAGTGAGAAGGGGGCAGACACCTACACGTTAGAGGAGTTGAAGCTCTTGAATGCCAAACTCAAAGAGGCGAATGAAACCCTCCGAGTTCTTCAGAGACCGGGCAAGTAAACAACTGAGTCACGTGGCACAATCTCAGTTTTTAGCTGTTGCAAGACGGCGAGAACATTTCCCGCCGATTTTAGAAAGGGGGAGAACGCTTATGAAGAGACTGGCCGTAGTACTGATGGCAGTGGGGCTGTTCGGAGCTATGCCGGCATTTGCTGCCGAACATGAGGGTATGAAGATGGAAACCAAAGAGGGAGCGCGCGAGTGTGCTCTCCAAGCTGAATCCATCCAGAAAAAAATTAAGCGGATTCAGGGGGAAATCAAGAAAGGCTCCCAGAAATACAGCGCTGAAGATCTGAAAAAATTGAATGAAAAGCTTAAAGAAGCAAATGAGACCCTCGATACACTCACAAGGCAATAGCTCCGACTTCCGAGGCGGACCTCCATAGGGTCCGCCTCAGCGTTTTAAGTAGGGCGATGAAAAGGTTCAACCCATTTCCGTTGCATTTGCACTGGTGGCATCGTTTTATGGGATCACTGTTCATAAGAAATCAGTACCTGCGGAAAGTCCAGGACAGGTCATTGCCACACGGCATACGAAAATATTTGGGCAGCAAAACACCATCGGTGCGGAAAGGGACAGTTTACGCTTTTGTGATATATTTCCCATTGCGAAGAGCCCCGGGCCAACTCGTTTCAGGCTAGTGGTGATAGTGTTTTGACGTTAGAAGTGAAGGGATATTGACTGGTCAGTAATGGGAGAAATAATGAAAAGACTCCAGGTGACTTCGGTTTGCCTTATAAGCGCAATGCTCACCGTGAATGGGCAAGCCTTCGCGCATGGCAATGAAAAACACAGCGAACCGGTGCATATGGACGCACAGATGCAAAAATTGCATGCGATGATGCCGGTGTTTTCTGTTGCGTCGGCTGGGCTAGAAAGTGCCCTTGAGAAGGGAGATATCGCTGGTGCTGATTCGGAAGCTGGAAAAATGCTGGAGGCACTACCGGATTTAAAAAAATCCAGACCGCACAAGCATATCAAACAAAGAAGTGAGTTTGTACGGCTGGCCTCAGACTTCGAAGCCAAACTGATTTCTGTTCGTGATCTGGCAAGAAAAGGTGAGTTCAAAGGTGCAAAATCTGAGTTTAAAAAATTAGAGGCGGTATGTGCTAAGTGCCATGCCAGATTTCGGTAGCGAAGTGGGCTGTACCCGGGAGGTGATCGCATGGAAAGGGATCATACCTTAATCGAAAAAATCATCGAACGGTTTCAACGACACGGTAATAAGCTCGCTGATGAGCAACGCAAATTAGATTCCGAGATGATGGCACTCTTGGAGCAGCGCAAGCGTCTTAAAGCCACTGCTAAGGACAAACTCGATAGAATCATTCTTCCCAGAATGGCGGAGTTGGCACAGCAGTTTGATAATGCCAAGGTAGAGGTTCTAGATACCGAAGCTGGCTATACCTGTCTATGCAAATTTCTTCACATCCCACGATTCCCCGCGACGGTAAGACTCGGCATCTCACTTTTTTCAGAGGATGGACGAGGAATTTTTATACGTTATGATCTCAGTATTCTTCCTGTTCTCATGGAGTACAAGCCCAACTTCCAAGAGGTGTTCGCCTGCGATGATGACGATTCATTGGGGCAGTGGGTGAACGACAGGATCCTCGATTTCGTTGATGTTTACTTGCAGTTGGAAACGCATCCGCTGTACCAAAAGGAAAATGCCGTCATTGATGTTGTTTGTGGGATGCGTATTTCATCGATTTCAGCAGCGTGCACCATCGAAAGTCATGGTCGAACATTCTATTTTTGTTCAGAACACTGCAAGGACGCTTTTTCGAGAGACATGGCTAATTTTATTAAAAAAGAAGGAGATAAATGAAATTCATCATATGACCAAAAAGGAGGTGTGACTGGGGGAGGTCTTTCTATTAATCATAACAACCACGCAAAGAAGGAGGTCGAAAATGAAGAAGTTCGCAATGCTTGTTGCTCTTTTAGCTGTCTTTGGCATCGTCTCTGCTCCACTCCCGTCCGATGCTGCCGGAAAGAAGGCAAAGAGCGAGATCGTTATGAAAGTTGGAAACACAGTGCATCTTTTCCACAGTGGCAAGGTCGAGGCCCAAAATGAAATAGCAATAGGGGATACAATCCCTGTATATAGAGAGTTAGGCAAGAATCTCCAGCCAAAAGAAGTTGGCCAAGTGAAGGTTCTTTCCTTCATCGGAGAGCATTATTTCGAGGCAGAAATCACCAAAGGGGAAGTGAAAGTGGGTGATGTCGCCAAAAAAGCTGATACATCACTGCTTGTTCAGCCGAAAAAATAGACTGTCCAGTGGCCGGAACAACGGCGTCCCGGCTCTCATATCTCTCACCCCCCCCTCCCGGATTTTATCTTTCCTTTACCCAAAAGTGCCATAAAAACAGCAAATGTATAAAGAGTACTTCTTAACGGACAACGGCAGCTCGCTATGCTCGCACCCATAAGGGGCAACTGCTTAAGTGGAGCACTGCAAGCTGCCGTTATTGCGTGACATGGATTAGGTGCTACTTCCCAGGTCTGTTCAAGCTGTCGATCATAGCGTTTACTTCCTTGAGCTTGTTATTTAGCGCCTTCAACTCTTCCGGAGTGTAAACCTTACTGCCTTTCTTTATTTCTGCATTGAGTTTTTTTACCTTCTTCTGGATGTCATCCACTTCAGTTTTACAGTTCATGGACATTGTTAAGCATTCATCTTTTTCCATTTTTTCCATCGCAAAAGCCGGCACACTGCTGGACATAACCATGATCGCCATAACAAACAAAGCTGCTTTCTTCATCACGTACCTCCAAAGTAAAGTGAACACTTGCTTTGGTGACTGTAAAATGTACATCCCGTTATCTCTGGACATGATGTTCTCCTTTTATCTCACCCACGTGGCGGCCCGCTGGCCACAGTCGATGTGCACGAAATTTTGGGAGGGATAGAAGCCGACCCCCCCGGCCCCCACCATGTTCCGGACTGCCTGGGCAACCTGGCAGACGGAACGGATCGGGATTGCCTGTACGGAAAAGTCGAGAGCCTGTCCCTGCATGTGCAGGGAGTTCTTGGCGACGTTCTCGTTGGAGCGGGCAAGAATCCGGTTGTACCGCGGCGTGCGGTAGGCCGAGTTGATGGTGATCTCAGGGTTGCCCGGGAACCACTTGGCCAGGTAGTTCAGCATTTCGACCACCCGTATATCCATCCGGGTGTACTGGTGGTCGTAGTTGCACCGCATGAACCAGTTGAGGTACTGCAGATGCTCGGCGTTGTAGTTGCCCTGCGGATCCCGGAAGTGGCACTGGAAGCGCTCCCCGGTGAACCCCGACCGCAGATTTATAAGTCCCTCGACGAACCGCGGCTGCTGGGCCGGTCTAAGCTCGAGGAGGTCCTTGTCATCGTAGTGGGGCAGGGGAGCTCCATCAGCGCCATACTCGAACCCGAGGGCCAGAGTAGGGGAGGAGACTGCGGCCGCTGCGATGGCCAAGGTTTTTATAAAGGAGCGGCGGGACAGCATAGTGGGAATCAGTAGAGGAAACGCTGGATGATCTCATCCAGGCGGGATTGGGCGAAAGGCTTGGTGATGTAATCATCCACGGCCATGCCCATTTCCTTGGCGAAGGCGGGGAGGTCGGAGTGGGACGAGATCATGACGACAGGGACATGGTTGACAATGCCGGCAGTCTCCTCGTGTGCCCGGATACAACGCACGGCTTGATGACCGTTCAGGAGGCCGGGCATGGTGATGTCCATGCAGATCAGGTCGTAGAGCCAACCGTCCTCAGTGGCTGCGACATACTGCTTGAGCGCGTCGTGGCCGTCGATCGCAGTGTCGACATGACCGTGCTTTTCCATCACAGACGATATTGCCTTGCGTGCGACATCCTGATCGTCAACTACGAGAATTCGTTTGATTTTCTTCGACTTGACCACTCTGTTCTCCATCTATTCGTGTGCCTTCAGTGATATTTATATCGCGTAGTGATAAAAAGTGTCAAGGTGATATTTCCTTTTATAGTCAGTAATTACGATGCCCCGTGAAATAAAAAAGCCCCGTCTCCTAGAGCGGGGCTTTCTCGTTTGTGCGGTTGCGCTGGAACCGGTAGACGCTCTACCACTTGAAGTCAGGCCAATCACCATTATCTGCTCGGGGTTGGTGGACATCGAATTCCCTCGGGGGGATTATTCCCGGCAGATCCCGCTGGACTGCCTGCGTAATGCAATAGTACCCAGAGGTCATGCTGGCAAGAATTTGTGGCAGCTTAACCATCCGCTCTTTGGTTGATAGACTCACAAAGTAGAGCAACCGCGTGCTAAGGGTCTTTTCGATGTGACGGTCGCTCGAGCCAAGATTTTGCATCTCCGCTAATATTAAGTCTTCTTTCCCGGGCATGGCCTCTTTTGCGGCAGATTCAATGATGCCTTCAACCTCATAAATTAAGGCCTGGTCTAAACGTGTGGTAGGTGTGAAGGCCATTGAGGCTCGCAGTACCCCGACCTGTGCGATTAAAGATGGCCAGAGCAGCTTCACACCGTAGATCCTGTAGGAGTCCTTGCCATCCTTGATGGTGTCCTTTTCTCTCGCCCCCTCAAAGGCTTTCCTGATGTCATAGGCCAAGCCGAGGATATATCCCTCTTTATTTCCGATCACCGGGCTTTCTTCGTTGAAGCGGTGAATCAGTTCATGCAGAGCTCGCAAGGTCCAGGGATCTCCCCAAAGGGTTATCCCAGCCTTTTGGCGTGTCAGGTTGTACTGGAGCATTTCTCCTCCTTTTTCCCACAGAGTTTGGGTTACGGTTCGGTCTTTCCCTCTGGCCCAGGGGAGGGCGCTCGCCCCTCAACCAGGCTGCCAGGTTCGTACTTCCCGTCGAGGTAGCACCTCATACAGAGTTCGTTCAGGCCGAGGATGTCGTGATCAGGACCCTGAGCCGAGGTGTAGTGCCTGACCACGAAGTGCGTGCAGATGCGGCAGGGGTAGGTGGCCACTGTGACGGCGCGGGCCTTGTCATCGTGTCTTGTCATAACCACACCCCCAGGTGCTGCATGGCTTGGCGGGTCTTGGTCGCAAGTGGCAGATTCTTCCTGATGGTGCCGGTCAGTACCTTGCGGTCCATCTCCTGCCGGATCTCCTGCCGGCGCGTTTCGGTCGCCATGGCGAAGGCCTGTCCGTACACCTGATCGGCTACCGGATCAAGGTCGCCGATACGTGGGTGCCCGCCTTTCAGACTCCGGTACTGCTCATCCGTCTCACGGCGCTTCCGGAGCTCGTGCCCCCAATCGTCCTGCAGCGCCTTGGCCAGATAGGAGGAGAATGCCTTGTCCTGTTTGCACTGCTCGTAGGTGTACTGGATGTTCGCCACGCAGTAGTGGGTTGTCGTGTGCTCGAGGTACCGCGCGAGCAGATCCCGGTTCTTGTCCGTCTGCACCTTCTCCGGCAACAGACCCAGCAGTGAGTCTACTATCTTGCCCTGTTCGTCACTGTTGGTGCCCCCTGACGGCAACTGGCGCGCCTTGAGCTTAACCGTGAACTGCAATGCCCCGATTCTCTTACCCTCACGAATTTTGCGGTAATCCACCTCAATTTCAATGTTGGGGTTCCCGTTGATCTCATCCTTCGCCTTTTTGAATACGTTGCGCTCCAGTTCCGCGAAGACCGGGTACTCGTTCCCCAGGCACAGAAAACCTCGCCACCCCTCGATGGTCCGTACCTCAGTGACCCCGACTCCGATGTAACTTTTACAGTATTCGTATATGGCAAATGAATATTTACTAGAAAGCTCTAATACGGTCATTAGCCTGATGAGTGTGAAATAGTCCGGTTCGAGTAGTTGCTGTCGAATGGTCTCAGGGAACTGGTACGTGAAATCCATTCCATCATGCTTTCCGATGTCCGTTTCGGCGATGATGTTCATGGACCGTTCCCTACTGTGTTTTTCATGCTTTGCAATGTAGTTGAGCGTTACTTCCTTACCGCGAAGGCCCGCCAGGACGGCCCGTAGGGAATCGTAGTGGTAGGTCACCCCGGTCACCTTGGATACTTCCTTCAGGTTCGAGCTGAAGACGATCCGGTTGGGATCTGCCTCGTACTGCAGGGAGGCCAGATACATCAGGCCGGTCACCGCCTTGGCCTCGGCCAGACTCAGGGAATACTGCATCAGGCTCACGAGGTGAGATTTCCGGTACTCGGTCTCAGGGGTGATCCATGGCAATAGGGTGTTCTTGTGCTGCATGTTTTTCCTCCGTTTCTCCTATCCAGTATAGGCAGAGGGGAAACTATGTAAAGCTGAAAATATTTCTCTACATAGAAAGTTATCAACTATGTAGGAAATTTCCGAAAGCGACCTATCCTGATAGGCCGCTAATCCACGCAACCCACCAGAACTAAAGAGAAATTCCAACTATGTAGGAATTTTCCGAAAAAAGACCGCCGGAGGTGCTGGCCCCAACCAATCTCATATCGGCAAATATCTAATTTCCTTGAATAAAAACCGAAAATGTCAACGATCTAGCCCGTTTCCAGACGCACTGATGCTGCGCGATCCTGCGGTGGCAGTACGACCGGGTGCCTATTTGACGCCTTTGGGTCGTCGGCGGGGGCGTTTATCCTCGAACACTGCCGAAAACCTATATGATTTCGGCCGGGTACAAACTATGTAGGAATTTTCCGGGGCTGGCGCAGGGGCCGAGCACTGGCAGCGTTAAAAATCATTCAGTGATAACCGCCCGTGAGAAATATCGCTGGCGATGACAGAACGAGGGGTGGAAGCTGACAAAAGTGGAGCTGTTCGGAAAAAACCTACATAGTTGAGCCTTATCCACAGGCTTATCCACAGAATTTTGGAAAAAACCTACATAGTTACGGGAACAGACCTACATAGTTGGCCCTTCAGGACGGAAAATTCCTACATAGTTCGCGGAAAATTCCTACATAGTTGGCGGAAAAAACCTACATAGTTGTGCCCGCGAGGCCGCTCCCAGCGCGGCTCCACAGTTGCTAAAGTCTTTTATTAAACGTAGTGCTTTTAAACGTCTTTAAAGGCTTAAAGTTTTTAAAAGAAAAACTACAACCTTGGAGTGGTCGTTTTTTGGCTGCGCCGCCCCCAAAACCCAACGCCGATCGCGCCAGCACCCCGCCACCTGGTGCCGACATCCTCGAGGCCGGATCCCATAGACCCATCCCCAGCTCCCGGAGCATGGTGCCACCACCGGATCATCCAGGCCGCAGCTCACCCCTGCCAAATGGCCGTGCTTTGACCGCAAACGGTGATGGCTAGAAATACCTCGCCATACCAAACGATAAAAATATCACTTTGGAGCAAAATGCGGCCTCCCTGCCTTTTTCTCGGGTCAGTGAATACCATCATGTGGGTTGGCAGGGGGCGGCCACCTCAAAAGGCAAATTTGGCCGTTTTGTCTCGACGGGGCAGGGGGGAGGCGGGTTGGCAGGGGTAGGAGCGGGATCTGGCTCGCCGGTCGGCGGCACTTCTTGAACCACCGTTGCGGCCCGACGGGGTGCACGGCCAGTGCGCCAGGGCGCGGGCAATGCCGGGCCTCGCGGGTAATGCTTGCGGGCAATGCTTCGCCGTGATTGGCCTCAGCGACATCGAGCGATATCCGGCTGCAAAGGACACAAGCGCAGGCCCACCTCCGGCGGGCGGGGCTTCGAAATCCCTTGCCGCGGTTGCGGCTCGACCGGGTACTGGCTGAAGCCCTGATCCGGCAGGCGGACGTGTCACGATCCAGAGGAGGGGAGGGGGGGCAGCCGGGGGCGTCCGTCTCGATCAGGCCAGCAGGAGGGGGCAAGTGGGGGAGAGTGGCCGTGAGGCTGTCAGGGGTGGGTAGGGTGGACGTGGCAACGGTCACTGTGTCGGGAGGCGTTGTTTCGCCCAGGGCGGGAGGGCAGTTTTAACGAGGTGATGGCAAGGGATCTGGCGCTCAGGCCGCATGGCCGTGTGAGGTCTTAAAAGTGGAATGGAGTGGAGTTTTTGAAAGCAAAAAGGACCGAAATTATTAATCGACTAAATACAGTCGATTCCTATTTCCTCGGCCAATGCCGAAAATTAATCGACTAATTCTTTTTAGATTCTATAAAAAGATTATAGGTCAATTCTTACGTCGTTTTTGACGGGTGCTTTCAACTAGGGGCATTTTGAAAGTAAAAGCCTCTGTCGGCTCCGCTAGTGGGAAAAGTGCTCCGGGGGTGCTGGTTGAGGCCCAAGGGATGCCAAAGGGGAATCCAAAAGTGGGAGGCGGATGGACACCATAGGTGGCGAACGGTGCAGCGAGGGACGCTTCTCAGGGGGGGGGTGATCGCCTCACCAGGTGGCAGGGGTGTTTCGGAGGGGGGCACTAGCTGTTTGCGTAGAATTATCTTGTATCCGTGGAAGTATCAACTATTCACACGAATTGTCACATATTAAAAACCTGGTTTTCATAGAGTTCCAGTTATTTAGTTGGGATTCTATGGTCTGGAGAGAAAAAACAGGTAGAATTATCGCTTATTCTACGGGATATCTCGTTTTCCTGTTATTCCCAAGTTTGCCCAATTTAGGGCCAGCTCGTGCTCCGGTGGGAGAGGGGGACTGGGGTGGGGGTGCCTTCGGGGAGTGGCGTAATGAGCAGATCGGTTTAGATCACCAGGAGTGAATTGTGCGGCCAGCCCGTTTGGATCGCACAAGGTGAACCATTAACCTAAAAGGAGGATGTATGTCTCAGCTGCGTATTCCGATGATTGCGACCGGGTGAACTGATGTGATTGCGACCGCCG
>MTLC01000303.1_pt2 | contig 56969 bp, 53 predicted proteins | sample 1982451 | NCBI WGS metagenome assembly MTLC01 (sample SAMN05710165, study PRJNA340218) | biofilm metagenome | isolation source: sample SPH anode biofilm adapted to +100 mV | place: USA | collected 2012-02-03 | reverse complement strand
GACGCTGAAGGTGATCGACATGAAACATCACCTTCAGTTCTCCGGCCAGGACCTGAAGGTGATCGATCATGAACGCTGGCTTAAGAGTTTTTGTGCCGACGCAAAAAAACCGACAATCAAAAATTATCGGTCTAGTGTCTCAGTTAATAAGTAATGCTACTGCTATTTATTCCACCTCGACTGAGCGGCCTTTTTAGCAATCTCTTTACGCTGCTCAGACGTTTCATTTCTGCTCTTGTTGGTAGTTGCCCGGCATGTTACAGGCCGGGCAACCGTCTTGCCTATCGTGATTGCTATTGCTGTCTTACAAGGGCCTCGCGTCTTAAAGCGGTTTTCAGCTCGTTAAGCACATCAATCTTACCGGTGACAGGATAAGAACCGCCCCCAATATTGATAGTAATTGATCCCATATCAACAGGAGCGGTCACCGGTCCCCCGCCGGCAAAGGCCATCTTTGCCACCGGCAGTTGCGGGGTCGACCTGACAAAACCGCCAAGCCGTGCCATAACATCTTTACCAGCGCCACCAAAGGGGTTATTAAACACGGACATCAACTCATCACCCCAGAAATGGGCGGCTTCATTGCGAATGAACCATTCACCAGGTCGAGCCATGACCGGGATGGAGTCAAAGGCGGAATCCCCGCCGGGAAGCTTGCCGCCGGTCGCCATACCGGTATAGCTCGGCGACGATCCGCCCCCCACCGTCTCAAGGATGATGGTTTTCTTCTCGGTTTTGGTCAGGTCATTCATGGCGGCCTTGGTGCTGGCAAGCGCCGCCTCGTCCAGCTTAATCTCGATTGCTTTCGGATCAAACTTGGTGGCGGCGATCTCCTTCACCTTCTCCAGGGCATCCACCGCCTCGGACTTCTGCTTCTTCATAATCATGACGCCGTTGTCCTGCACCTTCTGCAGGGCTTCGGTAGCCGCGGCAACACCGTCCACCCCTTCGGCCTGCGTATCTGACAGCCGGGACGCCAGCGCCTCGGCCTGCTTGTTGTACTTCAGCGCATTCTCGTAGTCCTGCGCGGAGTACGCCAGAAACGATTGTGACAGCGCTTCATTGAACCGCTTCTGATTGTCGGCGTACTTCTGGTCTTCCGACATCCCCCTTTGCCGCAGGTCGCTGATCTTCTCCTGGATCGAGGCGCGGAAGTCGGCAATCCCTTTTTCGATCTCCTTCACCTTGTCGGCGTACTTCTTCTGCGCTGCCAAGTTGGCGTCCGTGTACGCCTTGAAACTTGCCTCCTGCTCTTTCAGCGCCTTCTTGTAATCTTCCGATCCCTGGCCGTAAATGGCGGAAATCCTGTCCGCCACCAGCTTGCGGGATTCGTACTGCTCTTTGGCAGCCGCCAGGGTGAGAATGGTAATGCTCTGCTCTGCCTGCTGTTCGGTGATGACACGATCCACAGCCTGTTGACGAATAGCAAGGATCTCCTGATTCAGCCCTTCTTTCCGAAGGTCCACCGCCCGCTGCACGGCGCGAGCCTGAATGATTTCACCGTCGCGGGCGTGCTGCTGCTCCAGGGCTTTGAGCGCATCATTCTTCACCCTCTCCCAGGCCAGCTCCTCCTTGTTGTCCTTAGCCATAGCCTTCTTCTGGTTATAGTAATTTTCTGCAGCCTTCATCCTGTCCCGGTATGCCTTCTCCATTTCAGCCGATAGCGCCGCATCGGCATTGCCCGACTGTTTAGCGTATTCCTCGTTGATCTTTGCCAGCTCCTCGCCGGTTTTCTTTGCCTCATTACGGCGGCGCTGGCTGTTGCGGGCGTCTTCCGCTGCAGCTTTTGCGTTTGTGTTGTTGAGGTTGTCGTTTAAAATGCCATACTTCCTTTCCAGGTCTGCAAAAGCCCCCCCAGCGGCATCATTTATGACATCAAGGGATTTTTTGACGCGCTGTTTTCCTGCATCGGAAAAAAGATCACCGTTGAAAAAAGCCTTAGCATAAACGGCGGCCTTATCGAATGCTGCAGGAATACCGATTCCCATGATTTCCACATAGGAAATAAGGTTCTTGAACGCAAAGACCAGCTTTTCTGCACCCCCCATAACCATGGCGATTGCCGGTTGAAGCGCACTGCCAAATGCGGACTTGGTTTTGAAGACTTCTGAATTGAAAGTATTCAAGGCCCCACGACCTTGTTTTGCGGCCTCTTCAGCAGAAACACCATAAGTAGCGTGAAGCTCTTTAGCCAGTGCGGGGAGCGCATCCGTTGCCATTACCTGTCCCTTTTGCATCTGGTTCATCAGTTCTGCCGTGGTGAGCCCTAAGCCTGTTGCCATTTTTTCGAGTAGGCCCGGGAAAGATTCAGAAGCGGTCTTCAGATCCTCCATATTTACTTTGCCCTTGGAGAGCATCTGTTGAAACTGATACAGCACTGCTGTGGATTTTTCGGCCGGAAGATGGATTGCGGAGGCGGCTTCAGATACAGCGCTAAACATTCTTCTGGCGGGTTCCCCCTCCATACTGGTGTTTTTTGACGCAACGGCAAAGGAGCTGTAAGCTTCGGCGGTCTGTTGCAGATCAAGCCCCAGGCGCTTTGCCTCTTCGCTGATGAACTTCCACTCCTCGCCCGCTCCCTGTGAAGAACCGGTTACCACTTTCAATTTGCTGTCAATGGCATCCATCTGCAGGGAAGCGTTAAAGGTTTCCTTTATGAATGACTTAATGGCATTTACACTAAATGCCGCTACTGCAAATTGAGCCATAGAACCAAGAGCGAGATTTAATCCTCCTACCGACTCACTACTTTTATTTGTAGCAGCACTGAAGTCTTTACCTACGGTAGTTATTCCTTCGCTGGTCTTCTTGACCGCCTTTTGCAGCTCCGCCATTTCCTTCTGGATGGCAGACGGTCCGGCGGAAAAGGCGGTCCCCGCTTTAGCCTGCATATCCTTCAGCTCGTCCTGCAGCGTGATTAAGGTCTTACTGAAAGCGTCTTTTGCCGCAATTTCTATCGTTACTTTATTGTCTGCCATTCTGGTCTCCAGTTTTTATTGGTCGTCGGCACCCTCATGAATCTTGACATGAGCATCAATCATGTCTAAGAAGAAACCGTATCCCCACTGCCATAACTCGGACCCATGGCCGTATTCAGTGAGAAAAGCAGCCTGTTCGAGAAGCTCTGCAGCAGGGTTTTCACAAATCCGGCCAGAGCCTCTGTGAGTTTTAACGCTCTGGCCATCTCGAAAAAAGCGGGGTTGGTCTCCTTAAATGCCTCGTAGACCGCCTGGAGATCATCATAGAAGAGATCACCAGACAACAAAGCTTCAACATTGCCCTCAAAGGCCAGGGGAATGAGCGCTTTCACCCTTTCGGCGGCCTCGACAGCCGGAATGGTAGTAAGTGACTCTTCGCCACGGAATAGCCGGAATATAACAGAGACCGGTATTTCTGATATGGTGACTGCCTGACCTGCAACTTCGATTGATTTTGTACGTCTCATGTTTAGCTCCTTTGTGAAATTAGTTGGCCTCCTGTCTGAGACCTCACAGACAGTGAAGCAGTACACGGGTTTCGACTGTGGCGTGAATTATCGCCCCATGAAGCTCCCAATCTGCTTTTTTGAATCCCGGTAAGGGTTCGCGGCGTTTCATTAAATGTACCTGTATCCTTGGAATTTTGTGGCGGACTATATCTCCGCGTTTCGCTCGTCCTCGACCTGCTCGACCTGCTCATTGATCTTGAAACCTTGAGCTTCGAGTTTTTGGCAAGTAGCACTGACTGCAGCGCGGTAACCCTTTAGATAAGCCAGTTTTATTCCTGCCGGAGTTTCATTCAGGTTGGCCATTGTTATCTCCTTTCGAATCTAACTATATTTGCCTCATGACTGCTCTTTCGCTTCAATCAAGGCTTACACCTTACCGATAAACTTTAAAGGAGCTGAGCGCTTGATTTTGCCCTGCCATCTTAAGCAAGGAGTGCTTGAAGCGTCTTTAGGAATCAAGCTTTCCGGCTTCGTCGCTGCTCAACCATTTGTCAAGCACATCTGCCTGAGCTATTAACCCTACAGCTATATCCTTTAGCGACTTTATGTATCCTCTTGTAAAAGCTTCCTCTTCTGGTGTCATACTTATCCCCCATTTTTTTAGTTGCGAGACGTGGTGCCCGTGGTGGTTGAACTTTGGTTTTTCGTGGTGTCGGAAGCTTCATAAACCTTTCTCCTTTCTGTTTTTTGTGTGAGGATCGCTTGGTTCGGTTACTCCAGCCGTTTCTGTGGTGGCCTGCCCCGCGCTAACCATATTCCCGCATTCACATAACTCCATGACCGACCCGGGGAACAAGTCGATCACGTCATTGAGGCCGGGGATTACTCGCGCCAGAATATCTGGTTTACGCTCCTCAAGAATCGTTATGGCCTCAGCGAAGGAACAGGCGCGGCCTTTCTCTGCCATGCGCTGCAACCAAAAATCAGTGCCGCAGAAAAACCACCTATGGGGCATGTCGTAGTCGTTAACGAGAAACTCAGCAACAACTTCACGCCCACTGTACCCGCTGAAAAGCTCCCGCACGGACCGCCCCCAAAGATCAGAGAGAGGGACAAAATCCCAATGACCGTCAAGACGCTCCTTGATGCTGAACTGGATCATGGGATTATTCGTATGGATCATAGTTTTCTGGATCACGCATATACCCCTTCCGCAGTCGGGACTTGCCGCGCTCGGCATTTTTGGCAGCCAATTGGTCGTATGGAGAGAGGCCGCGAATCTTGAGATGTGGTGCGTGCATATCGACAAGGAAAGAAAGGTTTTCCTCGCCATTGCGATTCTTGAGCAGTTTAAGGACAAGATTTTTCTGTTCGTCTTTCTGCAGGCCAATAAGATAGTCCGCGCTGGCCTCGATAGCGCCTGATCCCTTGCCGCTGAATTTTTCAACCTGTCCGGCGGCGGCGCTGGTCCGGTTGATCTGAGTAAGCACAATCACCGGGAGATTGAGCCGCTTGGCGAGGTGTTTGCTGTTTTCGGCAACGTAGCTTATCCGCTCGTATTCGCTCTTTGCGTTATCGGCCCCCATGAGCCCCATGTAGTCAATTCCGATTGCACCAAGCTGGCCGTAACGCTGGCGGGCCAGGCGCGTGTAATGTTCAATGCGCTCGATGGTGAGCCCTGCCTGGTCGCAAACGATCAGCTTGTCAGCTTTGAGGTTGCGTAACTCTTCAAGGGTTTTTTCCTTATAGCCAGCATGGTGATGAAAGCCGGATTCTACCCGGTAAGTCAGCGTTTCAAGGCCGATCTGAACGGTACGCTCAAACACCCGTGTTCCGGGCATTTCCAGGGAGAAAAACAGATGATGCAGATCAGTACGATTGCAGGCATTGAGAAGCATGTTCTGCAGGACGGCGCTCTTATACAGCCCGGAATAAGCCTGGATAAACATAGTTTCACCAGGTGCACAACCCCGGATAATGCCGTCAAGGTCGGGAAAACCGGTTATAAACCGAGTTTTATCAAGGGTATTGACGTGCTTTTCGTAGAGATCAGCGAGGTGCTCAAGGGTGAGCAGGGCGTCGTCTTTCTGTCGGTGGGCGGTGCCTACCTTCTCTAGGGCGGCAAAAGCGATGGCAAGTAGCGCGTCGGGATCTTCAGTACTGGTTGCAGCTGTTGCGATCTGCCGGGCGGCGTCTATGACTTTACGGGCAATTGCCTTACTCTTGACAAGCCGGCAATGGTAATTGACATTGGAGCTGGTTACGACGCTGTCAAACAGGTCTCCCAGGTACGCAGGGCCGCCGACCTTTTCCAGTTCGCCGTTAGTCCTGAGCCGTGTAATTGTGGTTGTGAAGTCGATAGGCTCGCCCTGTAGCGCCTGAGCGAGCATGGTGCTGAAAATAATACGATGCCCCTGGTGATAGAAATCATCACGCTCCAGAGCTGCAGCAACGATATCAATTGCGCTGGGGTCAACCAGGACACTCCCGAGTACGGCCTGCTCTGCTTCGAGGTTATGCGGTGTTTCTTTCACCATTGCCAGGTATCTCCCAAGTGTTTGCTTCAGCGTTCGCTCCCCAATAAAACCCCTTCAGCGCCTTGCATTTGTGGTGCAATCACGCTAAAGGGGTATTCGCCTTAAGATTGTAAGTATTCCCTCGTTAAGTCCTTTTCTGCCTTCTGTAAGACATCCTCGATATTTTTAATAAAAAGTACTTTCTTTTGCAGGCTTTCCATAAAATCATAACTGTTGTAGCCTCGCCCATAGGTACTACTACGACGATAAAGACCCTTATCTGCTGAAAACCAAGCCCGTTGTAAAATCGGCGTCAACTTCTCAAGCTCAAGCTCTGAAATACATTCCCAGCAAATTTCCTCTTTTTCTCCCAGAGTGGCCAAAAGGGCTCGATTCTCTTCTTCATACTTCTTTAAGTCTTCAGCCATCAATGTAAGAGCGGTTGAATTAGTTTTCTTTTTGCCTTTTGCAATAAGTAAATTCTGTTTCAAAGTATCAACCGCACTTTCCTGAATTTCACCCTTTGCATATTGCTCAACCGCTGCGCTGATCTCTTTTTCAAGCTTGTAAATGGTTATATCAAGATCATCAATAATCTTGTCAACCTTGTCATATCTCTGTTTTACTTCGACAATAGACTTATTAACCGCCTTGATATTGTCTTTAACCTGCAAGCATTCTTTTTTAACTGTTTTCAATAACGCTTTGTAATCCTTGTTTTCTTCCATATTGACGCTCTCCTTATGAATAATTACTGGTGAAGAAAATGAGTTTGCTTTCAATCGGTGAATCTAATCATTACATTTCTTCCAAGATTCAGCACCGGCAACAAGAGCTTCATCAATATTGTTCTCAACTCTTGTTGGTGCTGTCTGAGTAACTTTCTGCTGCTGAGGTGAACTGCGGTGAGCATAATTATCGGCTCCAGCAACAAGCGCTTCCGCTTCCAATTGCTCATCCCTGTTGCCTAATACAATTACGTCAAAGGCTGTTTTTCTTTCTTCACTCATGCTGTTATTCTCCTTTACTGTGAATTTGTCTTTCAGCCGTGGCGTTTTCGTGAACGTTGAAGGAGCCCACATGTATTCACGAAACGACGGGAGGCTTTTCTTTATTCCAGGGCGGGACAGCCGGAATAAACCCGTATTTTCTCCCCATAGTGACTAGGCTACAGAGAGAACCAATATCATCCCTCTCCCCGCTCAGTTTTAGGTTGTTGAACCTCCTTTATTTCAGCCTCCAGCCGTTTAATCATGTCTTTAACCACTGTCGATTCCACCTCCAGTTTGCGGCACATTCTCTCGATGGCTACCTGTTGCCCCCTTAGATAAACAACCCTTACTTTTGGCGGTATATCGTCCCAATCTGTCACCATGTTCTTATTCTCCTTTCGTAGTGTTATGAAATCGATTCAAGGCGCGGCGGGCGGTCCTGCCTGCTCTGCTTCGAAGTTATGCGGCGTTTCTTGCTACCTCCCAGGGAGTGAATGAATGGAGCGGTACATCAAAGTCAGGGATTAAGCCTTTGTCAAAAAATCTATTCTCATCGTCTGGGCTGAATTTACCGGCCAGCAGGTTTATAGAACTGGTCAACCCTCCGAGAGTCGGAGCGCCTTGGGGGAATCTCTGAGCGGAAGGCATGTCAAGGTAGGCGCATGCGCGGGTTACCAGGTCTTCCAGGGAAAGACTCCCTGACAGTCGCTTGATGATCGCGGCGTCCTTTGCGGTAATGACGTATTTTTCACCAGTGATGGTTGCAAAGGCAAAGCACCACCATTTTAAGAACCAGGTGTGATTCTGCTTTTTGATTTTATCGGCGGGAAGCGTCCCCGTGGTTTTCGGGGCGCATTCTTTTATGGTTAAATCTTTGGGTTCATATAAGAGGAGACATTTTGTCTCTACCCCTGGCGTCATTTTGTCTCTAGGGGTAGAGACATTTTGTCTACTTTTTGACTCTACCCCTGGCGTCATTTTGACTCTACCCCTGGCGTCATTTTGACTACTTTCTAGTAGAACTCGGTAAAGGCTTGAGGTCTTTGAACCGTTTGCTCTCTTTTCACCTTTTACTGAGATGTAGCCATGGTCAACGAGCCACCTGATTGACCGGTCAATAGTCCGCAGGCTGTCTCCAGTCTTCATGGAGAGGTTGGCGCGGCTGGGCCAACAGTAACCATCATCATTGGCAGCATCGGCCAAGGCCAGTAGCAACATTTTTACAGACTTGGAGAGCGGTGTTTTCCAGACGACAGACATCAAGGCTATGCTCATATGGTTACCAGCCGATCTGCACTCTCAATCTTTTTCTGCATGCTGCGAACGGTTGCGGAATCCACACCAAGGAAATTGGCTACACGGATTACATCGACGCCGTGCTTCAGCAAGACAAGCAGAAAGAGGAACTGTGACGAGCTCAGGTGTGATCCTTTTAGCATGGTGTCGCTTCTCCAGGTACCAACCCAGCTACAATGTTGACACCTGATACGATCCCCACGCCTCAGCGAGATTGCACACTTCTCTGAAAATTTTGTTTTACAGGAAGGGCAAGAATCATTTACCCCGAGGGCATTCATGATTACCGTCTGGGATGAATTTTCTAAAACCTCAAAAATATTTCTGTCGCTCATTTTTTTGACCTCAAAGCATCAAGAATCGAAGATCCTGACAACTATTCTTAAGCACCTTGCTTTTCAATCTGTGGAAAATCTGCAACCCGAGAAAATTTCATTCGTAGCCAGAACCCGCGAGCTTAGCAGCCCGTGCGAATGTCAGGCGCCGGGAGGACCCGCTATTTTATGTGTGGCACAATCGACACACCGCAACTTATTTTAAGCGATCTGTTTGACTCACCGGCTGTTCTGTCGCGATCTGCGGAACACGCCCTTATTCCACAACCCAAAGTGTTTATCATTCGCTCTCTACGCCTCATGTTTGCAGCCGCGATTGACGCGGGCGTAATCCAGGGCCACGCCACAAGGTTGTGCTTCGAATGTAATCCCTTGCCTGCTTGCGAGACGAGACCGAGAAAGCGCCTTGAGTTGTCGCGTTCTACTGAAAAGACGTGACACGCTCAACCACTCTTCATCTGATAAGTCTTTGCGTGTAGGACCAACCATGGCAACTACCTTTCAATAAGAGAAGGAGAACGAAAAATGGAAACGGGAGAAGCACGATTTACCACGCTTATGTCGGGTCGTCGGTTTTCACCGTCACTTCACCTCGGGACGAGTGCGTAAGTACTCAATAATCGAACTTTCCAACCATCCCACCAATCCGGGGCTTATCTGCCGGCGAGCCGGAAATAGCCCAGCCTTTTCGAGCCTCCATATCTGGGTTGAAGATATGCCAACCATTTCGGTCAACTCTTTGCGGCGAATTACTCTTTCACGAGCGTCCATGGATAAACCTCCCTGCATTTGAACTGCTGTTGCATGGGATGAATAAGACCACAGATAAAAATGTGAGTAAAAGGCGGTTGCGTTTTTTTTATTTGAAATCGCTGTAAGGGGGGGGCTGCTTAAAAAGGGGTGGGGCTAAGGATGAAATTTCAGTTCAGGCCAGGGGCATAGCTTCATGCCTGTTTTGATTTTTTGTCGGAGGGTGTCTTTAACTTCTTGCGGAACCATTTCTTTGTTGAGTGAGTAGTCAATGGACTGAATTATTGCTTCAATACAATAAGTACTCGTATTTTCTAGCCCCACGGGTATATCTACAGAACAACCCTGATGCAATAAAAACCATGAATTATTTGAATAGTTCAGGAGACCGTCAATATATGTAGCCAGTTGAATAGCAAGCATATTTTCGGTTAATGGCGTATTTGTCGGTTTTCTGGAAGAGGGGTATACAAGACAGCCAACGGAATAGCCGTGTGCAGGGTTCTTTGTGGGGATTTTTTTCAATACAGCCTGGTATTTTTTAAGGAGGGCTTTAAGAGCCTGCAGCTCTTTTTTCCAGTCTAATCCTATTGGGTCTTCAGTACATCTACCAGCTGCAAGCAAAATCGGACCGGGGCGTTCAAGTTTTGCCAGGGTCCGCCTGACGGCATTGAGTTGTGTTTTAATTCCCTTAATGGTGTCTTGATCTGCAAGGTAACAAATGTCATTCCGGTCGGTATTTTTCTGGTAGCGTGAAGCACAAAAACAGGCCAACTTGACAGCTTCTTTGAACTCATCGAAACCGTTGACGATGTACCCTTTTGGTGTTCCGTCATTATAGCGGATATCCCAAAGCATTTTGGGCTCTAACGAGTTGAAAGCAGCATCAGGAAAGTCTTTCTTCCATGACTCGAATGAGGTATGAAACTCTTGCTTATGCTGGATATTGCGTTGATGTGATTCATTTACATATTCTTCGAGTTCCGCCTTATCCATTGTTGCCGCTCCTCTCAATAGCGGGATGATCTCTCGAAGGTATCAGGGGAAAGCGGTGAGAGTACCGCCTTGTCGTCTGGCCGGACTATCCCCTGAAGCAGAATCAATAATTATTAGCCGGGTACATCAGAAGAACCGGCTTCTCTTCGACTGCAAAACTACTTAACCTGCTCCTCCAGCTTAACGATCCGCTCTTCCATTGCCTGAAGGATCAATTTTGTCATAACAGGACGGACACCATGCACCTGCTCGAATTTGTCCATATAAGCCTTGTACCGCAACGAAAGCGACTCAGGCACTTGTAAATTGAATGCATATTTCTTTTCGGGTTTCTTCTTCTCCTGTGCTTTTGATATTTTTGTTTTATTCACCATGGATGGCACACCTCCTTAAATTACTTCATAAAGTCTGTATGCCAATATACTACGGAATACAATTTTATACAAAACATTTGACATGCATAAACTAATACATTAATGTACATGCAAGTGCAATAAAAATCTACTCGCGAAATACAAGGAGGGGAACATGAACAGAGTTTACGACTATGACGAAATGAGGGCCGTTTGTTACAAGATTGATGCTTTAGAAATGGCAATGTATGGCCTCATTCCATTTTCAACCGGCATATCACAGTCGGCCGTTGAGGGTATGGTTTGCATATTAAGGGATATAAAGAAAGCAGTTGAACCTGAAAACCGGGACGTAAAGGCATGATAGCAAACTACGCGCTTCGGTATGGCGGCATAAGGAGGGAGACCATGTTAACTCAAGATGAACAACGCTTGTTATTCGCGTTTCGGACTATGGGCAGAGTAAGTAAAAGACTTCAAGAACACTGGTTAATGCTTACGGAAACAACGGCTCAAAGCAATGAAGTAAGACGAGCATTCCAGGGTGAATCTTTAAGTAAACAGATAGACCCAAACGACAGCCCTATAAAGCTAGTGCGGTCCCATGGATGCCGGACAACCTAGATTTGACCTGGTTGCACTGATATGGTAAACATGAGCGGCGATAAATGGGGACATACATAAAAATGATTGCTGCCATATACATTAGAAAAAGTCGTGAAGATAAAGCCAGGCCGGGATTCCGTCTCACAGCGCAACGTGAGCAGCTCCCGGCCTTTGCTCGTTCTCAGGGCTGGCAGATAGAAGTCTACGACGATGGCCATGCTTCTGCAGCCAGGGGCAAGACTGAGGATCTGAAAGAACGCGGCAGACTTGAAACCGATATTCGCGCTGGCAAGATAAACATTATTCTGGTGATCGAGCTGTCGCGTCTGTCTCGTGATGATTCGATGCAGGACTATGTGGCCTGGTTACATCTCTGTGGCCAGCATGGCGTAAAGCTCGCCACCACGTCACGCATTCTTGACCCTGCCATGCCAAGTGATTGGATGCTGCTCTTGATGGAGGGTGGTTTCTCCAGTGTGGAAATGAAGGTTCTTCAGGGGCGAATGAAAGAGGGTAGGGATCAGGCATTTAAAGGCGGTAAATTCCTTGGCGGAAAATGCCCTCCGCCTTATGTGCATGATAAGGCCAAAGGTCAACCGGTCATAGACCCCCAGGCCCTGACCGATATTCGCAAGGTATGGGAGTTGGCTGAAACAATGAGCGCTAAGGCCGTGGCACAACAAACCGGCTGGCCTCACATTGCCGTGCGGCGTGCAATATCGGATGAAAGGCTGTTGTTTTATCAGGCGCTCCGCCTGGACCCTCAGACCGGCGAACACATACCGTGTGAATGGCCACCATGCATGGAAGCGGACCAGGCGGCGCGGATCATGGCGAACAGGAAGAACAGACTGAGCGGTTACAACCGCGCCATTGCTGCAGGGCTGCTGTCTAACCTTGGCTTATTTACCTGCGGCTACTGCGGCCGATCTGTCCGTGCCTGGAAAAATGGACGAGTCCGCAAAGATGGAACCCGTCTTGACTATTATGGCTGTAAAGCCAACGAGACGCAGCGGCTCTGCGCCAAGTCTCGCATGGTCCCCCAGCACATCATTGATGAACGGGTAACAACCAACCTCCTCGGCACTATGGACAATATCGCGGAACTGCAGGCCGCCTGGCTGGCCACCCAGGGCGATGATAATACATCTGGCCAGTTGACTGAATTGGACCGGAAAGAAGCGGATCAGCAGGCGCGGAAGAAACGCCTTGTTGCTGCCGTCGCAGAGGGTATCATTGATTTTGCCGACGCCAAAACCACCCGCTCAGACATCGAGGCGGCCATTCTCGCAATCCAAAAACAGCGAACTGGACTACAGGCCACGGTGACAACAACGCCTGACTGGGATTCATTGTCATTTACCGGTGAAGAATTCGCCGTTCTGACCAGAGACGAACAGCGTGAGGTTATCGGTCTGGCCATCGCCAACATTCGCCTCTATAGCACGTACCTGATCATTGAATATCGCTTCCCGCGAACCATGACCGGCGATCGAACCGCCCGGGTTCACCTGCCATTCAGGAAGCCAGCAACCACCGCCGGATCTCGCCAGTATTACAAACTGAAACCGACTGAACCAAAGAAACCTTAAAAACAGTGCGTTTATAGTCACGGGCTCCAAATTTGACCGCTGAGGCCTTTCAATTGGAAATGCCTGTAACTACCTTTGCCGGTGATGGCCTTTAGTGTCATGGCGACACAAAACGCAACCATTTTGCCATTACAACCCCACCCATTACCGCACAATCATTATGACCCGGGGGGGAGTAGTCATGACGAGGAATGCAATTTAAATTAATTGTAAAGTGTACGCTTAAAGGGTATAGTGTGAACATGATATTTGTGGAAGCAAAACCATTCACTCGTAGGAGACCGGACTACCTCACTGAAGACGAATTCCGGGAACTTCAGAATTATCTTTTGGAGACGCCGGCAGCGGGGGACTTGGTAAAGGACACCGGTGGTATCAGAAAAATACGGTGGAAGTCAAAAGGAGGCGGCAAACGTGGCGGCCTTCGGATCCTCTACTATTGGCATGTTCCAGACAGCCACATCTATCTGTTGTTTATTTATCGAAAGAACGAATTTGAAGACCTCACGAAAGACGAATACGCACAACTCAGAAACATAGTAGAAAGGTGGTAACAACCATGGCAAAGACAGCAAAGGGACGGCTCTTTGATGAACTGAAGGAAGCTGTTGAAGAAATTGACCAGTGGCGTACTGGTAAGATCACCCTCAAAAACTATTCCGTGGAGGTCAAGAGGATCCCAGAAGTTACGCCAGAGATTATCAGGGACACACGGGAAAAATTGAACCTTTCCCGGCCGGTCTTCGCTCACGAGTTGCATGTTTCCCCGCGAACCCTGGAAAAATGGGAGCAAGGGTTAACCAAGCCAAACGAGCAGGCTGCAGCCCTGATTATGCTTGTCAGGAAATTCCCGGATACATTACAGCGGTTGAAGCAGTTGGCGGCATAAAGTCTTTCCGATAACAACTAGAAAGGTGGTCCTCGAAGATATCAATCGGGAAGCCCACCACCTCCCCCAGCAATCCTTTACTCACCTATGCCCCTACAAAACGTAACATACCGAAATAACAGAAATAAAAATCAAAATATACGGACTTGTAAAAGCTGTGTTGTAGTCTAAAAACTCAAAAATGGCCGCAAGGTCAAAACCTTACGGCCATTATAACTATAAATGCGCTCTACTGCTCTACCATCTGAGCTAAGGTGGCATGACATTCGGTGCCGAAAAACCGGCCGTTATTTTCTAGCGTATTTTTGCCGGTGAGTCAACTTATAAAGCCATTGTTACCGGTTTTCACCCCTTGGCCGCCTGCTTTCCCATGGCGTCGTCCATCAATTTGTAGGCGCAGAACTCGCCACACATGGTGCAGGCGCCGTGGTCGGCGACACCCGATTCGGCCCGGAGCCGCCGTGCCTTCTCCGGATCCATGGCCATGTCGAACTGTCCCTCCCAGTCGAGCTTTTTCCGGCACTTTGCCATCCGGATGTCCTTCTCCATCGCCCCCTTGACCCCCTTGGCGATGTCGGCGGCGTGGGCGGCGATGCGGGAGGCGATAACCCCCTCGCGAACGTCTTCTACGCTCGGGAGCTTCAGGTGCTCACTCGGCGTTACATAGCAGAGGAAGTCGGCGCCGGCCGCGGCGGCTATGGCTCCGCCGATGGCGCAGGTTATATGGTCGTAGCCGGGAGCGATGTCGGTGACCAGCGGTCCCAGGACGTAAAAGGGAGCTCCGTGGCAGAGCCGCTTCTGAAGCAGGATGTTGGCCTCGATCTGGTTGAGGGGGACGTGTCCCGGCCCTTCGATCATCACCTGCACCCCTGCCTCCTGGGCACGCTGGGTAAGCTCGCCGAGGATGATGAGCTCGTGGATCTGGGCCCGGTCGGTGGCATCGGCCAGGCAGCCGGGACGGAAACCGTCACCCAGCGACAGGGTCATGTCGTACTCCCGGACGATCTCCAGCAGCCGGTCGAAGTGCTCGAACAAAGGGTTTTCCATGTTGTTGTAAGCCATCCATTCCACGGTGAACGCGCCACCGCGGGAGACCACGTCCATGATCCGTCCTTCGTTCTTCATCCGCTCCACGGTGCTCCGGGTAACGCCACAGTGGACGGTGATGAAGTCTACCCCGTCCTCGGCGTGCTTGATGACCCCGGCGAAGATGTCGTCCACGCTCATGTCGACGATTGCCTTGTTCTTGGTCCGGACGGCATCGAGGGCCGCCTGGTAGAGGGGGACGGTGCCGATGCAGGCGTTGGTCTCGGCGATAATGGCGCGGCGGATTTCGTCAACCGGGCCACCGGTTGAGAGGTCCATGATGGCGTCGGCGCCGTGGTGTACCGCGGTGCGCGCCTTTTCCAGCTCCTTGCTGATGTCCAGGTCGTCGGCTGAGGTGCCGATGTTGGCGTTCACCTTGGTGCGGAGCCCCTTTCCAACGGCAAGGGGACGGCCATTGCCATGTCTCACGTTCTGGCAGATGATGATGTTGCCGGCGGTGATGCCGTCGCGAATGAACTCGGCGGATACCCCCTCTGCCAGCGCCGCCTCCTTCATCTTGTCGGTTATGATGCCCTTCCGGGCGTAATCAAGCTGCGTTTTCAGCATAGTCAAAACTCCTTCTCAATTCATATCGAATAAGGGGGCTAGGGGCTAGTAAAAACTTTCCCAGTCCCTGGTTCCTAGTCCCTAGTTCCTAGTCCCTGCTGTGCAGCCAGATAATGATTCACCGGTCCGTGCCCCTTACCCAGGGGCTGGGCGAGTTTTATGGCGGCGGTGATGAACTCCTTTGCCAGGCCGACGGCCAGGGGGAGAGGTTCCCCCTGGGCCAGGAAGGTGGCGATGGCGGAGGCGAGGGTGCAGCCAGTGCCGTGGGTGTTCCTGGTCAGAATACGGGGGGCCGGGTAGCGGGTAAAGGCACTGCCGTCGTAGAGGATGTCCACCGCCGTTCCGTCGGGGAGGTGCCCCCCCTTGATCAGCACATTGCGGACCCCCAGCTTGTGGATGCGTCGGGCCGCTTCTTCCATCCCCGCTTCGTCCATGATGGAAAGTCCCGACAGATTTTCCGCCTCCGGCACGTTGGGGGTGAGGAGATAGGTGAGGGGGAGAAGCCGTGCTTTCAAAGTGTTAACGGCGGTGGCGTCGATAAGGCTGGCTCCCCCCTTGGCGATCATTACCGGATCGACAACCACGACGCGCCGGCCGAATTCCTGGAGCCGGTCCGCAACCTCTTCGACAATTCCCGCACTATGAAGCATGCCGGTCTTGACCACATCCACCGGGATGTCGCTCAGGACGGCAGTGAGCTGCTCTCCCACGAATCCGGCCGGAATGCCGTGGATGCCGGACACCCCCCGGGTATTCTGGGCGGTGAGGGCGGTAATGACCGAGGAACCGTAACTGCCGAGGAGGGTGATGGTTTTCAGGTCGGCCTGGATGCCGGCGCCCCCCCCCGAATCGCTGCCGGCTATGGTCAGCACCGACCCGCGCGGCATGGGAGCCTTCCGGTTGAAGAGGAGGGCAAGCTCGGCAGCGGCCAGGGCCGGTTCCTTCTGTCCGAGTACTCCGGAAATGACGGCAACAGCGTCCGCGCCGCTGTCGACAACCTTCCCTCCATTGTCCCGGTTGATGCCGCCGATGGCAACGATGGGAATGCCGATGTGCGGTCTGACGGCTGCCAGGGTTTCCGGGCCGACCAGGTGTTCGATATCCTTGCTTCCGGTCTGATACATGGCGCCGAAACCGATGTAGTCAGCGCCGGTCGCTTCCGCACGTTGCGCTTCCTCCAGGTTGTGGGTGGAGACGCCGATAAGTTTTCTGGGTCCCAGAATGCGCCGGGCCTCCGCAGGGTCGCCGTCCTCCTGTCCAAGATGTACGCCGTCAGCGTCAAGCTCTTTTGCCAGCTGCACGTCGTCGTTGATGATGAAGGTGACACCTGCCGCTTCGCAGATATCGCGCAATTCTCTTCCCATGGCGGCTTTGGCCGCCGGGTCCCGCTCCTTGTCCCGGTACTGGAGCACGGAGATGCCGCCGCCGACGGCTTCCCGTACCCTTTCGGGCAGGCAGTTCCCGTGGTCGGTGACAAGGTAGACCCCCGTGATCCGGGTTTCAGTAGCCTCACGATCCACCACGAGCTTGAGAAAATCCTGGTTGCGCTTCATATGCATCTCGAAAAAAGCGGGCTCAAAAAACGAAAAAGCCGCGACAGTAATGTTCACGGCTTTCCACTGCCAATAGTCAGTGAATAGGGGCCGCTTTCCTACGCCGGTGTAAACCGGATCAGGTTCAAAGGGTTTCCACTTCGTGGGGAAATGCCATTTTTCCGCAATCTCTGCGTTGATCTGCGGGATCGCTTGTGCGGCGTACCTCTCAGTACGCCTCCGCGCAATCCCTTGATCGCCTTGACCTTACGAAAAACTGACATTTCCTGGGATTTCTGTGGATCTCAGTTCTTGCGAACTCCCCCAGCTGGCTGTTCGATTGTGACCACGCAGACTACGGGATTTTTCCCCATAAGTCAATGGATTTTCCGGTTTTTGGCTTTACAGGGGAGGGGTTAAGTGGTAGAAAAAAGCCGGGACTCAGGACTCGGCACCTGGAACTCATAATTCAAAATTTATAATTCAAAATTGGATTCCTATGGACAGTCGTCCCACGTTGGCAGAAATCGACCTGGCGGCACTTCGGCACAACTTTGGCCAGGTCCGCAACGCAATCCCCCCTGACCGTGGCATTCTGGCAATTGTAAAGGCGGATGCCTATGGCCATGGTTTCATGGACATTTCCCTCGAACTGGAATCCCTCGGGGTGACCGCCTTCGGCGTGGCTTTCCTGGCCGAAGGAATCCAGTTGCGCAAAAGCGGCATCGACCGGCCGATTCTCCTCCTTGGTGGTATCTATCCGGGGCAGGAGAAGAAGTGTGTCGGGTTCAACCTGTCCACGTCCCTCTTCAGTATCGAGCAGGCCCGGACCCTTAACGACACCGCTGGCCGGCTCTACCGCAAGGCACGGGTCCATGTGAAGATCGACACCGGCATGGGAAGGCTCGGAATCCCCGCTGCCGAGGCAGGCTCCTTTTTCCGGGAACTAAAGGAGCTTCCCCACCTCGACCTGGAGGGGATCATTTCCCACTTTGCCTCTGCCGACGAACTGGACGAAACCGGCTGCGATTACACCGGCAGGCAGGCAGGGCTGTTCGCGGCTGCCCTTGCGGAGGCCCATGGTCAGGGCTTTACCCCCCGCTACGTGCACATCGCCAACAGTGCCGCCATTTTCAGCCAGAAGCTTCCCTTCTGCAACCTTGTTCGCCCCGGCATCGTCCTCTATGGCGCGCTCCCTTCCGCCGATTTTGCCGGCAAACTGGATCTCAAGCCGGTGCTCCGCCTGAAAAGCCGGGTCGCCATGCTCAAGTGGGTCGATCCGGGAACTAGCATCAGCTATGCCCGCCGCTATACCGCTACCGATCGTCGGCTCATCGCCAGCGTGCCGGTGGGGTATGCCGACGGATACAACCGTGCTCTCACCAACCGGGGGGAAGCCCTCATCCGCGGTCAGCGGGCACCGGTAGTAGGAACGGTCTGCATGGACTGGATCATGTTCGACGTGACTCACGTTCCAGGTGTGGCGGTAGGAGACGAGGTGACCCTTCTCGGCTGCGACGGCAACGGCAACTGCATCCACGCCGAAGAGCTGGCGGAGAAAGCAGGAACCATCCCCTACGAGATTTTCTGCGGAATCAGCAAGAGGGTGCCGCGCATCTATCTTAACAGCTCGCGCTGAAAAACGCCCATCTGCGTTGTTCCGCTTCTGTCCGCGTCGCTGCGACATAGCGCTGTTTATGTCCGATGTTTGGGTACTACGCCTCACTCCTCGGCCTTGCGCGCCTAGCATCTGGACATTTTTGAGCACGAGAGGGAATACACTCGTATATGACAAGAAACAAGATCAAACTCACTGCCATGGTGAAAGCGGCCGGTTGAGCGGCTAAACTGGGCCCGGCGGGTCTGGAAGACGCTTTGCGCGGGTTGGAACGGGTTGCCGATCCGGCCCTGCTGGTTGGGATGGAGACTGCCGACGACGCCGGGGTCTACCGGCTGGGGGAGAGGCTTGCCCTGGTAGAGACCACCGATATCATTACTCCCCTGGTGGACGATCCGTTTACCTTCGGCCGAATCGCTGCCACCAATGCCCTGTCGGACGTCTATGCCATGGGGGGGAGGCCGGTTACCGCCATGAACCTGGCCTTTTTCCCCGCCTGTGCCCTCCCGCTGGAGGTGCTTGCGGAGATCCTTGCCGGCGGCCAGGCGGCGATGCGGGAGGCGGGGGTCTGCCTCGTGGGAGGGCATACGGTGGAGGACGATGAGCTCAAATACGGGCTGGCCGTCACCGGCATCATTGATCCGGTCCGGATCGTGCGCAACTCCACGGCCCGCCCCGGCGACCGGCTGATTCTCACCAAACCCCTCGGAACCGGCATCGTCACCACCGCCATCAAGGGGGATATGGTCTCCGGGAAGGTGGAGGCCGAAGCGGTCCGCTGGATGACGACACTTAATGCCGTCGCTGCGGAGATCATGCTGGAATGCGGAGCGAGCGCCGCCACCGACGTTACCGGCTTCGGTCTCATCGGTCATGCCGCCGAGATGGCCCGTGGCGCCGGTGTCACCATCCGGTTGGAACGCCGGCAGGTGCCGGTCATGGCCGGTGTGGGGGAGCTGGTAGCCGACGGACTTGTCCCTGCCGGCTGCTACCGTAACCGGGACCATTACGGGGTGATGGTGGCAGGGGAGGGGAGTACGGGGGATGAGTTTCTGCCGTTGTTTGACCCCCAGACCTCGGGGGGGCTCCTCATCTCCCTCGATCCCGCAGCCGCTGAACGCTTTCTGTCCATCGCTGCCGAACGGGGCTGCTTTGCCGTCGCTGTCGGCGATGTGTTGTCCCGTGGGGAACACCCAATTGTCATCGCCTAGACGCCTTGCCGTCGCCATCGATCTCGGTACCACCACCATCGCTGCATCCCTCCTGGATACGGCCACCGGCGAACGGCTTGCCATGGCTGGCGGACTCAACCCTCAGCGGCTTTACGGCGCCGACGTCGTTACCCGCCTTGAGGCCGCCCATGTCTCTGCCGATAATCGACGGAAGATGGCCGACCTTGCCAACGGGGCTCTGGCCGATCTGGTCGAGAAGCTGCTCGGCGAGGCCGGCGCCAGCACTGATGACCTGACCGGCGTCGCCATCGCCGGCAATCCGGCCATGGAACATCTCCTTCTTGAATTGCCGGTGGAATCCCTCGCCTTCCCTCCCTACCGGCCGCTCTTTATCTCCGGCCGGACAATCATGACTGACGAGCTCGGGTGGAGCGTGACCTTGCCGGCAATGATCTTCCCCCTACCGGGTGGTTTCGTCGGCGGCGATCTGGTTGCTTTTCTCTACGGGCAGTTGCCAACCAGCCCCCAGTTGCCAGCCCCTAGCCCCTTCCTTTTCCTCGACCTGGGTACCAACGGCGAACTGGCTCTCCAGGTGGGAGAAAAGATATTCGCCACCTCGGCCGCCGCCGGCCCCGCCTTCGAGGGGGGGAACCTGGCCTGCGGCATGGCTGCACTGGCGGGAGCGATCCATCGGGTGACCATAACCGGCGACCGGCTGGAACTGTCCGTCATTGGTGGTGGCACCCCTTCAGGGATTTGTGGTTCCGGGGTAATCGAGGCCATTGCCGGACTTCTTCAGGCAGGTGTCATCGATTCAAGCGGCCGGCTCCTCACCCCTGCGGAAATTCCTTCCAACCTAGCTAACCGGGTGGAGGATGTAGCCGGTCAGCCCGCCTTCGTCCTCTACCGGGATGCCCGGACCACGGTCCACCTCTCCCAGGAGGACATCCGCCAGGTGCAGCTTGCCAAGGGCGCCATCCGGGCCGGCATGGAGGTCCTCTGCGAACGGGCCGGTATACGGTGCGATGCCATCAGGGACGTGGTCCTGACCGGTTCCTTCGGTGCCGAGCTCTCCCTCCGCAGCCTAAAAAACCTTGGAATTTTCACCGAGAACATGGTAGAAATTGCTAGTTTCGTCCGGGAGGGAGCTCTCCGGGGGGTAGAGCGAACACTCTCTTCTCCAGACGGTTTCGAACAGGTAGCACGCCTTGCCGAGATCATCCGAGTGATCCCCCTCTCCGGCACTCCTGCCTTTGAAAAGCACTTTCTTGACCAGCTGAATTTTCCCCGCGACTGAATTCACGGCGGCACACCCCATATATCAGAATCCTATTTCACTTCAAAAGGAGTAGACCATGGCAAAAATTACCCGTGCACTTATCAGCGTTTCCGACAAGACCGGCATCGTAGAATTCTCCCGGGAGTTGTCTTCTTACGGCGTGGAGATCCTTTCCACTGGCGGTACCGCAAAAATGCTTCGCGAGGCGGGGCTGGCGGTGAAGGACGTTTCGGAATTCACCGGTTTTCCCGAGATGCTGGATGGCCGGGTCAAGACTCTCCATCCCAAGGTCCATGGCGGTCTCCTCGGCATGCGTGGCAACCCCGAGCACGTGGCGACCATGAAGGCCCACGGCATCGAGCCGATCGACATGGTGGTGGTGAACCTCTATCCCTTCGAGGCGACGGTGGCCAAGCCCGGCTGTACCCTGGAGGATGCCATCGAGAATATCGACATCGGCGGCCCGACCATGCTCCGTTCGGCGGCCAAGAACAACGCCGACGTGACCGTCGTTGTGGACCACAACGACTACCGGACGGTACTGGACGAAATGAAGGCCTCCGGGGGTGCAGTGGCACCCGCAACCAATTTCCGTCTGGCGGTGAAGGTCTATCAGCACACCGCCGCCTACGACGGAGCCATCTCCAACTGGCTGGGTAAAAAGCTCGGTGAGGAGGATGCCACGTTCCCGCCGACCCTTACCTTTCAGTTCAAAAAGGCCCAGGGAATGCGCTACGGCGAGAATCCTCACCAGTCGGCGGCCTTCTATGTGGAGCGGGACGTGAAAGAAGCATCGGTGGCCACCGCCCGGCAGCTTCAGGGGAAGGAGCTTTCCTACAACAACATCGGCGACACCGATGCTGCCCTTGAGTGTGTCAAGCAGTTCAACGAGGGGCCGGCCTGTGTCATAGTCAAACATGCCAACCCCTGCGGTGTCGCCATCGGTTCGTCACTTCTGGAAGCCTACGACCGTGCCCACAAGACCGATCCCGAATCGGCCTTCGGTGGTATCATCGCCTTCAACGGCGAACTGGACGAGGCAACGGCACAGGCCATCGTGGATCGGCAGTTCGTGGAGGTGATCATCGCCCCGAAGGTTTCCGCCGCGGCCAGCGCGGTGGTGGCGGCCAAGAAAAACGTGCGGCTCCTGGAGTGTGGCCAGTGGTCGGCCGAACCAGGACAGCGCCTCGACATGAAGCGGGTCAACGGCGGACTGCTGGTCCAGGATACCGATCTTTCCCTCCACGGTGAACTGAAGGTCGTGACCAAGCGGCAGCCGACGGAGAAGGAGATGATAGACCTCCTCTTCACCTGGCGGGTGGCCAAGTTCGTCAAGTCCAACGCCATCGTCTACGGCCGGGACGGCATGACCATCGGCGTCGGTGCCGGTCAGATGAGCCGGGTCAACTCGGCCCGCATCGCTGCTATCAAGGCGGAGAATGCCGGACTTGAGGTAAAGGGGGCGGTTATGGCTTCGGACGCCTTCTTCCCGTTCCGGGACGGCCTGGACAATGCGGCCGAGGCAGGTATCAGGGCGGTTATCCAGCCGGGGGGAAGCATGCGGGACGCGGAGGTCATCGCCGCAGCCGACGAGCATGATATTGCCATGGTCTTCACGGCCATGCGTCATTTCCGGCATTGACGGATGCTCATTCCTTATGGGACAGTCTTACACCGGTTCATAAATGAAATTCCGGGCGTTTGACAGAATCAAACCGCATCTAGTGCCGCTCCTCATCCTTGTTCTGGTCGGTTGGGGTGTTTATGGTGCGAGTCTTGGGCATCAGTTCCTTTCCAATTGGGACGATAACAAGTACGTGACTGCCAACGAGGCGGCCCATGGATTTACACTTGCCCATGTCAAGGAAGTTTTCAGTACGTTTTACGTCGGTAATTATGCTCCGGTGCAGATGTTGTCCTACATGCTCGATTACAGTGTGTGGGGGCTTAGGCCCAGCGGCTTTATCTTCTGCAATATTCTTCTGCATCTACTCAACGCCCTGCTTTTATATGGCGTGATGTTTGCGGTTACCGGCCGACGATTGGGATCTTTTTTTGCGGCGGCGTTGTTCACGCTCCATCCCGTCCAGGTTGAGTCGGTGGCCTGGATATCCCAACGCAAGAATCTCTTGGCAATGTTCCTTTTCCTTCTTTCCTGGGGAGGATACATACGTTACCGTCATGCATCCTCCACCAGGATGGTGACATATGTTTGGTCGGTAGTCGCTTTTGCCCTGGCTCTGCTTGCGAAGTCGGTTGTTGTGGTTGCTCCGCTGATCTATCTGCTCTATGATTTCTGTTGCCTCGATCGGGACGGTCGTCAGCACTGGATTGCCAACAAGATCCCCTACCTGGTGGCTGCGGCGGCTGTGGCCGGAATCGCGCTGGTGAGTCAGCGACCTGAATATGGTGGCGGCATGACCAGTTATCATGGGGGGTCCCCTTGGGCGACACTCTTTACCATGCTGCCGGTGTTCGTCACGTACCTGCGGTTCCTGGTCTGGCCGGTCGGCCTGAGTGCTGTCTACGCGCCTTCCATTACGACCTCTCCTGACGGAGGGGTAATCCTGTCCTTACTTATTCTTCTTGCACTGGTTGTCGTTTGCTGGAAGCTCAGCCGTAGGGACCGGTTGTTTCTGCTCGGGATGGGGGTTTTTTTTGTGGCACTGTTGCCGGTATCTCAGGTCGTGCCACTGGTTACCCTGATGAATGATCGCTACCTTTACTTCCCTCTCGTGGGGGCCGGAATCGTGTTTGGTCTGCTGGTTGACCGATGCGATGCTGCTTTTGCCGGTTACGGCAAGGCCGTGCTCCGTGGCGGCCTTTGTCTCCTCATGATGGTTCTGGCTGTGATTTCAGTCGAGCGTTCAAAGGTATGGTACGATGCCGTAACACTCTGGACGGATGCAGTGGAGAAAACTCCCCAGAGTAAAATTGCCTGGTTCGGTCTTGGCAATGCACTGCAAAATACCGCCCAACCTGATCGGGAGGGTCAGGCCCTGGCTGCCTATGAAAAGGCCTTGAGTCTTGATCGTACGTATCGGGAAGCTTTGGATAATATCAGTTACCTTCACCTTATGCGTGGCGAATTTGCCAAAGCCCGTGGTTATTTGGAGTGGGAAGTGACGGTGTATCCCGACAATGCTGACGCTTGGACAAATCTAGGGATATGTGCTTACTTGCAGAGGGATTTCAAAAGAGCGGAGTCAGCGTTCGTTCGTGTAAATAATCTTCGACCGGGATTGCCTGAAAATTTGATTACTATGGCGAATGTCAACCTGCATCTCGGTCGGACAGCAACGGCAGATGAATATTATCGCCGGGCGATTACTGCCGACAAATCATCAGCGGAGGTCCTTTACGGGCGAGGAGCGTATGCGGCTCTCAAGGGAGAGAATGCAACTGCTCTCGAATACGTGGGACGAGCTGTTGCAGCAGGGTATCGGGATTGTGTCTATATGCGGAATGACCCTGATATTGATGGGTTACGGCAGTTGCAAGAATTTCAGCGACTGCTTGAGTCCTGTTGTCGATCTGCCAGCAGTGGACTATGACTGTATTGAGTATCAGGCTGGCATGCCTTGACTGTTTGCGAGGTTGTGGAGCTGTTCGGGTGTAGTAATACACGGTTGCACTTTTTTGTAGTATGACAGAACATTATTGTATAGCCTGAGAGGAGCGGTTATGAAAATACTGGTTATCGGCAGCGGCGGGCGGGAGCACGCCCTGGTCTGGAAAATAGCCCAGTCTCCCCTGGTGGAGAAGGTCTACTGCGCGCCGGGAAACCCCGGCATTGGCCTGCTGGCGGAGAATGTCGCCATTGGGGTGGATGACCTGCCGGGACTTCTGGCCTTTGCCCGACGGAAAAACATCGACCTGACGGTCGTCGGGCCGGAAATACCCCTTTCTCTCGGGATAGTGGACCTGTTCGAGGAGTACGGGTTGAAGATATTCGGCGCCCGGCGCAATGCGGCGCTGATCGAGGCGAGCAAGGCCTTTTCCAAGGACCTGATGAAGAAATACAACGTGCCGACCGCTGCCTACGATGTGTTCACTGAAGTCGAGCCTGCAATTGCCTTCATCGACCGGCTCGGTGTTCCCATCGTAATCAAGGCCGACGGACTGGCTGCGGGAAAGGGCGTTATCATCGCACAGACCAGGGACGAGGCGGTCGCGGCTGTCACCGACATGCTGTCGGGGAATTCCTTCGGCGAAGCCGGTTCCCGGGTGGTGGTCGAGGAGTTTTTGAGGGGTGAAGAGGCGTCATTCCTTGCCTTCACCGACGGGAAGAACATCATCCCCCTGGCGAGCGCCCAGGACCACAAGGCGGTCTTCGATGGGGACACCGGACCCAATACCGGCGGCATGGGGGCCTATTCGCCGGCGCCGGTAGTGACCCCGGCCATTCACGAGAAGGCGATGGCCGAAGTCATGCGCCGCACCGTGGACGGCATGGCGGCAGAAGGGCGTCCCTACCGGGGGGTCCTCTACGCCGGCCTGATGATCGACGGTGACCGGGTGAAGACTCTGGAGTTCAATGCCCGGTTTGGCGACCCGGAATGCCAGCCCCTCCTGATGCGGATGAAATCGGACATCGTGCCGATCCTCCTGGCCGTTGCTGAGGGGGACATCAGTCGGGTAACGATCGAATGGCACGATCGGGCGGCGGTCTGTGTCGTCATGGCGAGCGGTGGGTATCCTGGAGAATGCCGCAAAGGGGATGTAATTCGTGGGCTGGATGCTGCTGCGCAAATTCCCGATGTGGTGGTGTTCCATGCAGGGACGGCGCTCAAGGAAGGGGAAACGGTCACCAGCGGCGGGCGGGTCCTCGGTGTAACCGCCCTGGGAGGAACGGTCCGGGAGGCGATCGACCTCGCCTACCAGGGTGTTGCCGCCATCAGCTGGGAAGGTGTCCATTATCGAAGGGATATCGGGGGGAAGGCTTTAAACAGGTAAAGGTAAAGATGCGGCTTGGCTTTCTCTACCTCAACCTTTACCTTTACCTGACTTTAACGGAGGCATCAGATGGCAAATCCACTGGTATTAATAGTAATGGGAAGCGACTCCGATTTGCCGGTCATGGAGGAAGGGGCAAAAGTCCTGGCTGAATTCGGAGTTCCCTATGAGATGAGAATATCGTCTGCCCACCGCTGCCCCCGCAAGACGGCGGCACTCGCTTCAGGTGCGGCCGGGAGGGGGATCAGGGTGATCATTGCCGGCGCCGGTATGGCGGCACATCTGGCGGGGGTCATCGCGGCGGAAACTACCCTTCCCATAATCGGCGTCCCCATTGGCGGCGGGTCGCTCAACGGAGTCGACGCCCTCTATGCCATGGTGCAGATGCCGGCGGGGATACCGGTGGCGACCATGGCCATCGGTAAGGCGGGAGCCAAGAATGCCGCCCTGTTCGCCATCCAGATGCTGGCGCTTCACGATGCCGACCTGGCCGCAGCCCTCGTCAGCCACCGGGAAAAGATGGCTCAGGAAGTGGAAGCCAAGGACCGGGCTCTGCAAGCTTCCCGGTAGTTCCCGGCGAAATTGAAGTCCCCCCCTCCGATATTGTGACAGAAAACTCTCCTCCACTTAACTTAAGGGGAGGTCGGGAGGGGTTGGTCTTCCCGATACATCGTAACTCCCCTTCCCCTCTTTCCCTAAGAGGGGGTGTCACTGGTTACTACCGTTCGGGGTTAACCTATGTTAACGTGCACTGGGAGAGGCGGCACGGGGCATTTTTTCTTGACAACGGCACTGTTGTGTATTAGTTTTGCCGCGGTTTACATTACTGATAGAGGAGGTGAAATCAATGAAGAAGATTTTTGTTGCGATGGCGCTTACGCTCATCTGCGCAGTGGCCGCCATGGCTGCTGACACGATCTCCCTGCCGGCCAAAAACGGCAACGTGACCTTCAACCACAAGAAGCATCAGGAGACGCTGAAGGATTGCAAGGCGTGCCACGAGAAAGGCCCCGGCAAGATCGAGGGTTTTGGCAAAGACGCCGCTCACAAACTCTGCAAAGGCTGCCACGAAGTGAAGAAGGCCGGCCCGACCAAGTGCGGTGAGTGTCACAAGAAGTAATCCGGTACAAGCTTTCAGAAACAACGGAAAAGGGGTAACAGGATTCTTGTTATCCCTTTTTCTTACTCATAAAATGTATTAGTAAAATTAAATTATCCTTTTTGCGCCGTTTTGAATATAATGCGTTGATGCTGTATGCAGCATCAGACCATTACTGATTCAGGAGAACAACTTGACGACCAAAGAACGCGGTTTTCTGCAAGCCCTCTGGGATTTTTTCTGTTCCCTCAAGCTCTCGATTTCACTCCTCATCCTGTTGGCACTAACCTCGATTATCGGCACGGTCATCCCCCAGGTTCCCAACATACCCGAGGAGTACATCCAGTCCCTGAGCCAGACCAAGGTACAACTGTACGACAAGATCGGCTTCTTCGACATGTACCACTCCTGGTGGTTCATTCTGCTCCTCTACCTGCTGACGGTCAATCTGATCGCCTGCTCCATCAAGCGTCTGCCGAGGGTCTGGAAGATTGTCTCCGAGCCGACCCTGGTGATGGACGAATCCTTCGAGAAATCCCTCTCCCTTACCCATGAGATCAAGCTGAAAGGGGATGGCGCTAATGTGAAGGAGAAGATGGTTTCCTTCCTCACGAGCGAGTTCGCGAAGCCGGTCATTACGGAAGTCGACGGGACCTGCCATCTTTTCGCCCAGAAAACCCCCTACAGCAGGCTGGGGGTGTACGTTGTCCACTTGAGCATCATCATTATCTTCATCGGTGCCATCATCGGCTCTTATTTCGGCTACAAGGGATTCGTAACCATCGTGGAGGGGCAGAGCGTGGACAGCCTGACGAGCCGCTCGGGGAAAACCATCCCTCTCGGTTTCGCCCTCAAGTGCGAGAAATTTACCGTATCGTTCTATGACACCGGTGCCCCCAAAGAGTTCAAGAGCATCCTGACTGTTCTGGAGAACGGCCAACCGGTTCCCGGTTATATAAATATCCCGACTATCGTCAACAGCCCCCTTACCTACAAAGGGATCACCTTCTACCAGTCCAGTTACGGCTCCGCCAGCGAGGGAGGTACATTCCACTTCACCGTCCGCAGCCGAAAGGGGGGAGCGCCGGTCAAACTGACGGCCCGCCAGGGTGACAAGGTCCAGCTTCCCGGTGGCGGCACCATGCAGGTCCTGGAGTCGACGGATGAGGTGCGTAACTTCCTTCCCCAGTTTTCCGGGCCAGCAGCCCGTATAGAGGTCACAACCGGTAGCGGTGCGCCCCAGGCATTCATTGTTATGCGTAACTACCCGGAACTTGATGAACAACGGGGGGGCGACTTGATCTTCTCCTATGACGGTTCGGACCAGAAATTCTACACCGGACTCCAGGTGGCCAGGGATCCCGGCGTCTGGGTCGTATGGCTGGGATGCGCCCTCATGGTTGGCGGCATCTGCATGGCATTCTTCATGTCCCACAAGCGGATCTGGATACGGATCGCCAATGGCCGCGTAGTAATGGGGGGTAGCGCCAGCAAAAACCCGGCCGGCTTCCAGCTCCAGTTCGACGCCCTCGTGGATAAACTCTCTAAACTGTAACCCTTCGGAGGATATAACCGATGTCCAGTTCGCTGTTGTTTAACGTCACTACCATTGCCTATCTGGCGTCTACCGTCGCTTTCTTTGCCTTTCTGGCAAGCAGGAACAAGGCCCTCGGGCTTGCCGGCAGCGGCATCGCCTATGCAGGTTTTGTTGTTCAGACGGTCGCCATCGGCCTCCGCTGGCAGGAATCCTACGCCATGGGGCACGGCCATGCTCCCCTCTCCAATCTGTACGAATCAGTGGTCTTCTTTTCCTGGACCATCATCCTGATCTTCGGGATTATCGACCTGAAGTACAAGTACCGCGTGGTGGGGGCTTTCGTCGTTCCTTTTGCCCTCCTCGGCATGTCATGGGCACAGCTCGGCATGGAGAGCGGGATAGAGCCCCTCGTGCCGGCCCTCCAGAGTAACTGGCTGCTCTACCATGTCGTCACCTGCTTCCTCGGCTATGCAGCATTCGCGGTCGCCTGCGGCATCTCCATCATGTACCTGATCAAGGAGAAGCGGGAGACGCCTGACAGCAGCTCCCAGGCCGGGGGAATCATCGCCATGTTCCCCTCCATAAAGATACTGGACGACCTGAACTACAAGGCGATCATGATCGGTTTCCCGCTCCTGACCCTCGGCATCATAACCGGCGCGGCCTGGGCCAATTATGCCTGGGGGACCTACTGGAGCTGGGACCCGAAGGAAACCTGGTCGCTCATCGTCTGGTTTGTCTACGCAGCCTTTCTCCATGCCCGCATTACCCGGGGATGGGTCGGGAGACGGGCAGCTATCCTCTCCATCGTCGGCTTTGCCGCAACCATTTTCTGCTATCTTGGAGTCAACCTGTTCCTTTCCGGTCTGCACAGTTACGGCGGACGGTAAGGAGGGTGGTTCCGCAATATTATCTGCTATTCCCCGCATAATCTCTCCCCTGTAGGGGGAGGTCGGGAGGGGGGATGAACCGGGGGAGAGTGTATGAGTGCATGGAAGCAGTTGTCTGTTCCTGCCCTGTTAGGCGCGCTGCTGGCTGTTGTCGCGCCGGCGGGGGAAAGCGAGGCTGCCTCCCCGCTCAGGTGTACCGGCTGCCACCCCGCCATCGTGCGCGACAGCGTGGTGCACAAGCCGGTCGGTGACGGGGAATGTCTTTCGTGTCACCAGATGGTGGAAGGGAAGATGCACCCTTCGGAAAAGGGGTCAGTCACCCTTCAGGAAAAAGGTGAAAAGCTCTGCTACATGTGCCATGACAACCTGGCTGCGAAGAAGTTCGTCCATGGGCCGGTTGCAAGCGGCGAATGCCTGTCGTGCCACGATGTGCACAAGTCCCCCAATCGCAAATTGCTGAAGGGTGGAACCGGCGCCGATTTCTGCTTCATGTGCCATGAGAACAAATTTCAGTTCAAATACGGCCACGCACCGGTGATGCAGGGCGACTGCCTTGCCTGCCATGATCCCCACCAGTCCGATAACAAGATGATGGTCAAAAAGCCCGGTTCAAAGCTCTGCTTCGACTGCCACGACGCCGCCATCGCCAAGGGGAAATCCGTTCACAAGCCGGTGGCGACCGGTGACTGTCTTGGCTGCCACAAGGTGCACGGCTCGCCGTATCCCCATATGCTCACCCGTGACAATCCTGATATCTATTACATGCCCTACAATCCGTCCCATTATGCGTTCTGTTTCGATTGCCACAACCGAGAGCTGGCAAAGGACAAGCGGACCGATACCCTTACCGGGTTCCGCAACGGAGACCGCAATCTCCATGCGCTGCATGTCAACAAGCCTGACAAAGGACGGACCTGCAAGACCTGTCACGAGCCCCATGCCGCCGCCCAGGAGCGCCTGCTCAAGAAGAGCATCCCGGGGTTCGGGAACTGGAACATCCCCATGCTCTTCACCGGGACATCCACCGGAGGAACGTGCGTCGTCGGTTGCCACAAGCCAAAATCCTATGACAGGCTGAAGCCCGTGATCTATAAATAATTGCTGTCAGGCACCGGCAGACTGCCATCTAGAACCATAGGGGCGGGCCTTGCTTCGTCCAATTCGGGCGGGGGAACTCCGCCCCTACGGTATGCCATACAAATGGAGGGGAAATGTTGCGCAAGATCGTTCCGACCCTTATCATCCTGCTAACGACGGGAGTGGTTGCCGCCAACGCTGCAATTACCTTCGTCTACCCGGCACCCAAAAGCTGGGTGAAGCGGGCGGACTACCTCATCCTGAAGCTGAACGATCCCGCCATTACCGGCGTCCAGATCACCCTGAACGGCGAGGCGAGCGGGATCATGCCGATCGGTACGCCCGAATACCGGAAGGCATTCAGGGATTTCATCATACTCCAGGCTCTTTGGGACAAAGGCAAGAACGACGTCTCCGTTGAGACGTTCAGCGGTGACAAACGGGTCGAGACGGCGGTTAATGACGTGTGGTACAACCCGGGGGGTAAGGAGCCGGTTTCCCCCGACTACAAGCCCAATAGTCTCCATACCGCCGAAAACGAGAGGCTCTGCGCTCCCTGCCACCCCATGAACCCGACCCCTGCCCAGCTTGCTGCCGGCCCGGGGAAAGGCAATCCCTGTTTCGGCTGCCACAAGAAGATGATGAACAGTACCTTCGTCCACGGTCCAGCCGGGACCTATTCCTGTGCCTACTGCCATACCGGTGACGGGAAGTCCAAGTACGCCGTTCCCAAGCGTGACGCCGTCCTCTGCAACGAATGCCATTCCGACAAGGGGGACGAATTCACCAAGCGCAAGTTCATCCATGGCCCCATAGCAGCAGGGTTGTGCGAGGTCTGCCACGATTCCCACGGCTCGCCCTATCCCGCCCAGTTGCTGATGCCGATCAACGATCTCTGTCTCTCCTGCCACGAGGATGTGGGGAAGGGGTATCACGTGGTCCGGACCACATCCGGCGGCGGGCATCCCCTCAAGTGGAAGACCGACCTGTCACGGCCGGAGACGGGGAGGGAGATGTCGTGCGTTTCCTGTCACAATCCCCACAGCGGCGACGTGCGGTATTTCTTCGTCAACAATGCGGAGGATCGCATGCTCCTCTGCCAGATGTGCCATAATAAGTAACGCTATTAGTACCGGCATCCTGCCACCCCAGACCCCTCCTGGTTCAGGAGGGGGATTTTGAATTCCCAAGGGTTGGTTGAACAGTTGCAGAGAGTTCGTAGCCGTTGGAGGCATCTGAACGACAGAATCAATTAACCCGTCATGAAAAGAGGAACGGCATGAAAAACATGAAACTGACAATGGTTAAACTTGCGGGAATACTCTTCGGCCTCGGGCTTATGGCGGGATGCGCTGCCGAACAGCAGGAGGTCAGGCATTTCTATTGGCCTCAGCTGCCTGAACGTCCCCGCATCGAGTGGAAGAAAGCGTATAGCAGTCAGCTCGATTTCCCCAAAACCGGCTTCCAGTCTTTTGTTGCCGCTGTTGCCGGCTCCGATGAGCCGATCCGCTTCGAGAAACCGGTCGATATAAAATCAAACGGCGAAGGCAAGGTGTACATTTCGGATCCCGGTGCGGGTATTGTCTATGTGTATGACCTTCTAGGCAGAGAGGTTCACCTGTTGGGAGGAGAAGACGCAATTGGCCAGTTCAAAAACCCTATAGGGCTGACCGTCGACGACAATTTGAACATCTATGTCAGCGACCAGGAGAAACTGATGGTCCTGGTGTTCGACCGGAATGAAAAACCGATTCGCGCCATTCCCCTGCAAGGGCTTGTCGGGCGTCCCACCGGCATGGCCTTTGACAAGCAGCGCAAACGGCTTTTCGTGGTGGACATCAAGGGCCATAAAGTCTCTGTTTTCTCTCCCGACGGGAACCTGATAAGCACCATCGGCAAGCCGGGGGATGGAGATGGCGAATTCAATTTTCCCACATCGGTGGCAATCAACAGCAAAGGGGAGATAATCGTGGCCGATTCCATGAACGCCCGGATCCAGGTTTTCGACCCGGATGGCAAATTCCTGCGTAAATTCGGTCGCCGGGGTGATGGAGTCGGCGAATTCCAGATTCTGAAGGCTGTTGCAGTCGATTCCGATGACAACATCTACGTAACCGAGGGGAAGGGGCACAAGATGCTTGTCTTCGACACCAACGGCCAGCTTCTTTTAAGCGTCGGCGGCCTCTATTCGGTCCTTGGCACGGGGAAGGATGCTCCCGGCGGTTTCCTCATTCCTCAGGGTATCGATATCGACAAGAACGACACGATCTACATCGTGGACCAGTTGAACAAGCGGTTTCAGGTATTTCAGTATATCTCCGACAGCTACCTGAAGGCCAACCCCATCCCGGAGTATATGGCGCCGAAATAATTTCTGTAGGGTGACTCCCCCCGGTTCTGCCGGGGGAGTTTTCTGTGTTTGATAGTTTTCCCCTCTCCCTGAGTGATAGAGTGAGGGGGCTCTGGCTGACAAAACAGGGATGCTATCCCCTCATCCGGCCTTCGGCCACCTTCTCCCCAAGGGAGAAGGGTCCAGCGGAAGATTAGTTCTTAGCAGATAAGGTTTTGCTGTTCCGATTGCGAACAGGCCTTCTTCTGTATCCTGCCTTGCTGTCCGTTTTGCTCATTACCCTGCAACCCTACCCAGATGTCCCCTCCATTTGTAATTTCTCGGCGACCTCTGTGCATTCTGTGGCAAAAGCTTCATTATGCATAATTTATGTCATAATGAATCCAGGGACCTTCACTCTGCGATTCAGCCGGACGGTGATATAACTCGTCTGTCGCCATTTGCCGGAACAGTAACGTTAAATGTCATGCGAAACAGTCGTGATAAAGCAGTCGAAGAACCGGAATTTGGCGGAAGCCCGCGGCAATTTCACCATTATTCACTATTTTGGGAGTATAAGTTTTAGTGGCATTACAGCGGGTTAGTGTTATTTGGTAAGAATGGTCTTAAACTTGCAGATAATTAGCTAAACCCCGCATTGGATGAGGGTGAGTTTGTGGGCATGGGTTTTGCTAGGTTAGCAGAACGCGTTGAATAAAGTGTCATTAACAAATGCAACAACACAACTCAATTAATGCATGGGTAATCCCAAGGTCTCAATGGCCACACACCAACAGAAAGGAGTAGCGCAATGAAAAAAGTATTGGCAACAATTGCGGTCGTCAGTCTTATGGCCGCAGCAACAACAGTATCGGCAATGTCCATCGTGGGGACCAAGCACGACCTGAGTTCGACAACGGGTGGCGGTACCTACAAAGGCAGCACCACTCAGATCTGCGTTTTCTGCCACACGCCACACAACGCTGTCGGAGTTAACGGCAGCTTCTACCCCCTCTGGAACAGAAGCAACCCTGCAGCCAGCGGCTTCAAGCTCTATTCATCGGGCGGCATGCAAAACGGCTACCTGACTAACGGCCAGGGTGGAGCTTCTACTGGCTTTACTGCCGACAGCGTCTCCCTCTACTGCATGAGCTGCCATGACGGTGCCACCACTCTTGGCGCCGTGAAGAATCCGCCGCTTGACTCTCCTGCTAGTATCACCACAATATCTGGGACTAACACGATTACCAGCTCAGCAAATCTTAATGATGCGTCGAACAGCCTGATGAACGACCATCCGGTCAACTTTAACCTGACTAACGGCGCTGATCCTGCCATTGGAACGGTTACCACCAATACGGTAGGGACTGCTTCGATCACCAATAAGCTGCCGCTCTATAAGTCTCAGCGCGGTAACACCTCCCTTGAGTGCGCAAGCTGCCATGCTGTGCATGACAATGCTGAAGGGATGTTCCTGCGTACCACCATGAATGGCAGCCTTCTCTGTCTCGGTTGTCACATTAAGTAATGAATTTTTTACTGTAATTCTCTCGGGGGATGGGAAACCATCCCCCTTTTTTTGTCGTGATTCTCCCCGGCGGAGGCAGTTGGCAGTGCTGGGATGCTTATGTCGTTGCATGTGCGTGATTGCGCTATTTCGCCTGTGGTGTCGAGCCATATCACCGATTATCGAGGATGGAAAACCTCGATTATTCCCATCTCGCAATTACACTCAAAAAAACGGTATGTTATGTCGTGTCTTAAGGTGATGTTTTGTTGGTGCAGAAGGTATGGTATTTGCATTACAAGGCTGTTTATCTCCAATTAACGATGGTTCAAGCCTTCGGAAATATTGCGAAAGTCTCACAACAGGTTCAAGGTCACTTGATGCGGATAAAGCACAACATATTTCTACAACTGCTGACGATGCTGCTCTGTCTGACCTCATTGCAGTTCCTGTCCCGTTCAGCCTATGCGAGGCTTTCCGGTGAGGCGGAGCTTGGCTACGAGACGTACGATGCGAAAATCGACGGAGTCAAGGTAGTCAAAGCCGACTCTTTCATGCATCGCTATTCTCTCCTCTATTCCGATTCGAGGGCATTGGCCGGCGGACGCCTCGGTGGTTACGAGTACTCCCTCGGCTACGAGTGGGGCGCCTTCGATACTAACGTAAAAACCTCCCTTCCTGCCGGCAATACCGACATCTCCCAGACTCGCGGTCACATCCTCTTTAACGGCGAGATACTCTTCGACCCCAAAGAACTTCCGCTCACTTTCCACGCCTATAGCCATGATATGAACAGGATGCAGTTCCAGCGAAATTTGAATACTTTCAGCGCGGCCAGCATCATCGGTTCGGGTGACCAGATCCTTTCCACTACGATGCCCTACGATATCATCGACGGCCAGCGGATCAGCAGCGGGGCTACCCTTGTTTTCGGCGTGCGCAATGGAATGACCAACGGTTACAATGCCATTTTCCGGCATATTCCGATGCTCTGGCTTGATTACCAGGATGAGATCGTCCACGATACCAAGGGCCTGACCCCTATGGATACCCGCCTGAGCCGTTTTGCCTTCGTCAGTCTCAACAAGAAGGACAACTGGTTCCATTTTCGCTCAAGCCGTTACAACGACTACATCAACCCCAATAATGACTGGAAGGAAAAAGCCTTCCAGATCGGCACGGTCGATCAGACTATGCAACGCAGGTGGATCGACTTCACCAACTGGATCAAGATCTCTGTCGACGGGAGTTGGACCAAGCGCGATGCTCCGGATATTATTAACGCGACAGAGCGCTATGACCTGAACCTTTTCTCCATTGCTACCCGCAGTGCGTGGGACGCACGGACCTTTGCCACCTTCAGCCGGTATACCGACGACAACAGGTTGCATTATGACGCGAACCTGCCTCTGTATGTTGCCGGAACATGGGGAACCGACACTGATTGGCGGTTCAGGGTCAGCGATCGCGAGCAGAAAATGTTGAATACGCTCAGGGACTGGGAAAATACCTCCGACATGCTATCGACGATGCAGGTAACAGCCTTCAAACGCTCTTCCTTTACGCTTACTCCAACCGCTTCGATTGAATACACTGACGCCACGACTACCGGCAAGACCCTTGCCCTTGAAGGTGCCGTGGAGACCTCAAGTACCCGGCGTTTTTCTTCCCGGTACACCCTGTTCGGCCGTTATGACGTGAAATATTTCACTGCCGAGCGTTCTGCGCAGGCCTCGACCAACTATCTGACCCAGGAACTCGAGGGACGTTTTGCCTATACGCCTTCAGCGACATGGAACGTCCAGTTGGAGCAGAAGTTCCAGACCGCATCCGGAACCAACCCCGGAACGAGCGGAGAGGCTATTACGGTCAACAGCGATTTCAATACAAATACAAGTAGCAGCACCTACTGGCGTGGCAACGGATTGTCTATTGGGGATTATACCCGTTCCGTGACCAGGCTGTCGGGCTCCTGGCGGCCGCTGCCACGCCTGACGGTTTCCCTTGCGGCGTCAGAGGATATGCTGTTTGCCTCGGGTCAGAGCGCCAGCTATATCACAACCATTAATAATTCCATCTCCTATGATGTTACCTCACTCCACTTTAACGTCCAGAACCAGTATTCGATGCAGAAAAATGCCAACGGATCGGATACCAGCATATCGAGTAACGGCTATGCCAGCTATACGCCGAATCGTAACGTGGACGGTTCGCTCAACTACAATATTCAGCGCCGCACGTTCAACGATAATAACTCTTCCACCTATGCAACGCTGACACAGAAATTCAATTACTACATTTTTCGCGTCAATGGAGTCAGTCGCAGGCTTCTGGAATTCAATGAGCAGATAGAGTATAACGAAAACAGCAGTGTTAACGCGAACTCGGTGCTTCTCATTGGGCCGATGTCGTCATTTAACACAAATGTTTCGACCACTTCCACTGCATCCATCACACGTTTTACACTCGGTGGGCGCTACTATCCACTTAAACACCTCTACGTCGGGGTATCCGGCCAGTACTACCTGATTGACCCGGGCGGGATAAAAGGGCAGATATACACGGGCTCTCTCGGGTTAAATGCCAGCAAGCTCTCCTTTAGCCTTGATTACAGCTATGGCACCCAGCAGAATGGCGCCAAACGAGTTGAACAGCGGTTTGCTGCCAACATGAAGAAGGCATTTTAGAAGTTATCGCTGTAAGCCGGTCGTTTGCCGGCTGTCAACTTGTATCATCACATACCGGGGCTTCCCGGTATTTCTTTTTTCCGGGAGTGCTGGCGTGGATCCGCTTGTACCGTCCCGGGAGTTACTGTTAATTCATCGACAAGCCCCCCCTCCTTCCTCCCCCCTCCGGGGGAAGGACTCTTTGCCCTCCCCCAGCGGGGAGGTTGGGTGGGGAAAAATTTGGGAGGAGGGTTTTATCCTCACGGTTTCCATCATCATACCGGTAAAACCCGGCGGGGAAGTGAAGGCACTGAAGGGGCTGACAGGTCTTGACTATCCACCTGACAAGCTGGAGATAATCATCGCCGAGGGGATGCAGCCGAGCGTGCAGCGGAACAAGGCCGCACGTGAGGCCCATGGCGATATCCTCTATTTCCTCGACGACGATTCCCTTACGGCCCCCGACTTTCTTCTCCGGACCGTATCCCATTATGACAATCCGACTGTAGCTGCGGTAGGGGGGCCGTCTCTCACGCCGGACACAGATTCTCTGCTGCAGCGGAGTATCGGGGTTGCCCTGGCGTCATCTTTGGGTGGCGGCGGGATGCGTAACCGCTATCGCCGGACCGGCAATGTGCGGGCCACCGGTGATCAGGAATTGATTCTGTGCAACCTCAGTTTCCGCCGTAACCTGTTTCTTGAACTGGGGGGGCTGGACAAGCGTCTCTATCCCAACGAAGAAAATGAACTCATGGACCGATTGCGTGGACGGGGGAGTATGCTCATTCACGATCCCGATCTGGCGATTTACCGGAGTCAGCGATCGAGCTACCGGGCATTCCTGCGGCAATTCCTCAATTATGGCCGGGGGCGGGCGGAACAGACCATTATCAGCCGCACCATCCATCCGACCACCCTTCTGCCGGCGCTCATGGTTCTCTATTTCCTCTTGATGCTATTCTTCTCGGAGCCTGTTTACTATCTGCCACTTTTGTGTTATGCAGGTCTGCTGGCTTTTGCCGCCTGCCATGGGGCGTTGCGTGCCGGAGAGTGGAAGATGCTTCCGCTCCTCATGATAATCTTCCCGACCATTCACTTGGCCTATGGAGCGGGGCTCTGGCGGGGATTAATCTGCTGGCCGTTTAAAAAAGCCAAAACAGGAGAGCCGGTTGTCAGCCTGCGCTGGGTAAAGGAATTTCAGCGGCAACATGTTTAACCGGGAAATCATCACTGCCTCATTCTTGTAAGAAGGGGCGGAACGTTTACCCCTCACCCCCTGCCCCTCTCCTTTAGGCCCTGTGGGTCCTCATGGAGAGGGTAACCTGGATTAGCAATGCAGAAATTTGCAGACATACCACGGTCATATCTCTACGTCGCCCTGTTCTTCGTAACCCTGCTGGTCTACGGAAATACCTTCCGCAACGACTGGACCTACGACGACCGCTATGTTGTCGTGGACAATCCGGACACCCATTCCCTGGCTGAGTTCATGGAGAATCACTACCCCGGCCGACCCATGCGCGAACTCTCCTACATGGTAGATTACAAGCTGTTCGGTGCCAGCCCGGCAGGCTACCATGCCCAGCAGCTTGTCTGGCATGGTCTGAACGGCTGTCTGCTGCTGGCGGTTTTTCTTCATCTTGGCATCGGGCCGCTGCCTGCTTTTCTCGCTGTCATGCTCTTCCTGGTTCACCCGCTGCAGGTCGAATCGGTGGCGAATGTAGGACACCGTAAGGAACTGCTGGCACTCTTTTTCAGCCTCACTTCCCTTCTCTGCTATATGAAGGGGATGGCATCCGGCGGGCGCGGGCGGGCTCTGTTCGTAGTTCTGGCCGCGCTGGCTTGTGGCGGTGCTCTTCTTTCCAACGCATCCATAGCCTTTCTGCCCCTGCTTCTTGTGCTCTACGAATACCTCTTCGTGCCGGCTGAACGGCGGTTCTTGCTGCGCCTGCCAGTGGTGCTGACATGTGCGACAGTAACGGTATTGGGAGCAGCGGTGTACCATTACCGCGGGCTGTTTTCCGCAGATCAGCTGGCAGGGACCTTTCACAAGTACGGTTATGCAGGACCCTTCGACCATTTCCCCTATTACATGGGGGCACTCAAGACCGTTGCCCTCTATGGGGCAAAAATATTCATGCCGCTGAACCTGGCTCCCGAGTATGCGATCCGGTTTGTGAGCGACCCGGTTCAACCTCTGGCAATTGTGGGAGCAGTGCTGCTTGCGCTTCTTGCCTTTTGTCTTGCCTGGAACGGAACTCGCCGGTCGCTGCCGGCGTTTGCTGCCGGCTGGTTTCTTCTCATGTATTTGCCGGTGGCCAATATCATACCGATATCGTACATGATGGCCGACCGCTATATGTACACCTGCCTGCCGGCGTTGGCTCTCCTGGCAGCATGGCTGCTCGGACGATGGTCTGAGAAAGCCATCACCATCGGTTTCTGTTCGCTGCTCCTGATTCTGGCCGTCCTGTCGGTACGTCAGAACGGTTTCTGGCGTGATGAGCATACGCTCTGGCGTCATGCGGTACAGGTGAACCCTGACTCAAGTTATGTCCAGTCCGGTGTCGCCGACAGCTATATCCTGACCGGCGATTTTGTCTCGGCCAGGGAGCATCTGCAGAAAGCGCTGGAACTTAACCCGTTTAATGTAAAGGCTTACATCGCATTGGGCAGGGTGGAGGAGATGCTGGGAAACCTGAAAGAAGCGCTGAAAAACTATGAAATGTTTCAACGCGTCGGCAAACAGGAATACCCTGAACAGGTCTCAAGGCTAACTGAATACCTTCCCCTTCTGCGGACACAAATAGAGCAGGCAAAGTTGCGTAAAGCCACAAATTGACCATTCCGGAGCAGATTTGATGACATTGAAGACCGTTTCGCCCAGGTATATATACATACTGATCGTGCTTGTTGCACTGGCTGTCTATGGCAATACCTTCCGCAACCAGTGGAGCTACGACGATGCTCCGGTGGTGGTTTACAATCCCGACTCCCACTCTTTTGCCGGGTTTCTGGACAACAGCAGGCCCGGACGACCGCTGCGGGAGCTGACCTATATCCCTGAATACAAATTGTTCGGCCTGAACCCGGCGGGCTACCATGTACAGCAGATCCTGTGGCATGGCGGCAACGGTATCCTCTTGTTTACCATTTTTTGCATGCTGGGGATTCCGCCAGCGGCTTCGCTTATGGGCGCCCTGTTTTTTCTTGTCCATCCGCTGCAGGTCGAGTCGGTGGCCAACATCTCACACCGTAAGGAACTGCTTGCCCTCTTCTTTTCTCTCACGGCAATTCTGACCTATGTAAAAGCAGTTGCAGCGCGGGGTGGGAAACGGATAGCGTTTCTTTGCGCGGCTCTTTTGTCCTACGCTTTAGCCCTGCTCGCAAATGAAACTGCCGTTACTTTGCCGCTTCTGTTGATTGTCTACGACGTTCTCTTCCTGAAAAGGGGTGAGCGGATCATTGCCAGAAGGCCGTATCTCCTGGCCGTGGTGATTGCCCTTGCGGGTGGGGCGTTCGTGTACCATTATCGTGGACTGTTCTCAGCCGATCAGGTCCTGAAGATCTACTCCAAAAACGGATTTCTTGATTCACGTGGGTATCTTCCCCTCTTCTTTGCAGCATTCAAGGCGTTCGGCTTCTATCTGTACAAAATTGTCTGTCCACTGCAGCTGGCTCCTGAATACGTTGTCAAGTTTTCTGCCGCCGTTTTCCAGCCACTTGCCTGGCTCGCCATCGCAGTCTTTCTGCTGCTGGCCGGATTCGCCGTAAGGCTCAGGAACAGTGCCCCGGCAGTTGCGTTCGGTATCTGCTGGTTCCTCATTTTCTACCTGCCGGTTTCCAACTTTCTGCCGGTTGCCTATATCGTGGCTGACAGGTACATGTACCTCTGCCTGCCCGGCGTTTCCCTGGTGATAGCCTGGCTGTTTCGTTCGGCGCCAAAGCCGGCGTACTGGGGTGCCGGGGTGATCCTTCTGGCGCTTGCGTCACTTACCGTTATACAGAATGGCTACTGGCGGAACGAACATACCCTCTGGCGTCATGCCGTCACGGTCAGCCCGGATTCCACCTGGGTCCAGGAAACGGTGGCGGCAAGCTATCTGATGACTGACGAGCTGCAAAAAGCACAGGAGCATGCAAAGAAAGCGATAGAGCTGTATCGTTATAATACCCGAGCCTATTTCACGCTTGCAAAAGCGGAGGACCGCCTCGGCAATCTTGACGAAGCAATCAGAAACTATGAACTTTTCAAGTCTTTTGGTTTTATGGAATATCCGGCGGACGTTGCCAACGTAAAAACCTATCTGCCATTTCTTAGGGAAAGGGCGCAACGACTCCGGAAGAGCGAGGTGAAATAACGTGGATTTAAGCATAGTCGTTCCCATCTATAACGAGGAGGAGAATATCTCCGCCCTCCATGAAAGCATCCAGAAGGCCCTGGCATCCACCAGCCTTGAGTATGAGCTGATCCTGGTGGACGACGGTTCATCCGACGGCTCGTTTCCCCTGCTCAAGGAGCTGGCGGCCTGGGACAAGCGGGTCAAGGTGATCCGGTTCCGGCGCAACTTCGGCCAGACCGCCGCCATGGCGGCCGGGTTCGATGTATCCACCGGAGAGGTTGTCGTCCCCATGGATGGCGACCTGCAGAACGATCCGGCCGACATCCCCCTCCTCCTGGCAAAGATCCATGAGGGATACGACGTGGTTTCGGGGTGGCGCAGGGACCGCCAGGATACCTTTATCAACCGGAAGCTCCCCTCCATCATCGCCAACGGAATAATCTCCCGCATGACGGGGGTCCATCTCCACGACTACGGTTGCACCCTCAAGGCCTATCGACGCGAAGTGCTGGACGGCATCAATCTCTACGGCGAGATGCACCGCTTCGTGCCGGCTCTCGCTTCCCAGGTGGGGGCCAAGGTGGCTGAGCTGCCGGTGCGGCACCACCCACGGCTCCACGGTACGAGCAAGTATGGCATCTCCCGGACCATGCGGGTCGTTCTCGACCTGATGACGGTCAAGTTTCTCCTCAGTTACTCCACCAAGCCGATCCAACTGTTCGGCAAATGGGGTATTTACACGCTCTTGACCGGTTTCCTCAGCGGCGGCCTCACCATCTACATGAAGCTGTTCGAGCACACGAGCATGAACAGGAATCCGCTGCTCATCCTCACCGCCTTCCTCCTCTTCATGGGGGTGCAGTTCATCGTCCTCGGCCTGCTCGGCGAACTGAACGCCCGTACGTACCATGAGTCACAGGGGAAGCCCATTTATTCGGTTCGGGAGCGGATCAACCTTGATGCCGGGCAGGAATCGTGACGGGAAAGGAAAAAATCGCGGTCATCGCACCCTGCCCATTCTTCATCGACCGGGGAACACCCATCAGGATCAGGCGTCTGGCGACTTCAATGGCGGAAGAATTCGAGATCCACGTCATCAGCTTCAACCAGGGTCGTGACGGCGACTTCCCCTTTACCATCCACCGGACCCTTCCTGTTCCTTTCAGGATCAAGCGCACCGGAGCCAACCTGGCCAAGATTCTCTACGATTTTCTCCTCATCTTCAAAACCATTGCCGTGGTAAGAAAAGAGCGCATTCGGGTAATCGACGGCCATCTCCACGAAGGCGCCTTTATCGGCCTTCTGGCGTCTGTCGTAACGCGAGCCAGGGTCATCTACAATGCCCACGGCACATTCGTCGAGGAGTTGATTGCCACCGGAGCTATTCGTAAGGAGGGATGGCTCGTCAGGCCCCTGGCTTTTTTTGAGGACTTGGTAGAGCGCAGGGTGGACCGCATCGTTGCCCAGTCCTTGCTGCGCCGGGACGAGTTCGTCGCCAAGGGGATATCGCCGGCCAAGGTAGCGGTCGTTGAGGACGTACCGGAACTGGACGAGTTCTATCTGACAGACGATCAGGTGGACCGGGAGCTCGAATGCCGGCTTCGGCCGTCTGGGGAAAAGCTCCTCATCTATTCCGGGGGGATGGAAGAGTATCAGGGGGTTGATTTCCTCCTCACCGCTTTCGGACGTCTCTGCGAGGTGCGGAACGACGTGCGGTTGGTGCTGTTCGGACGACCGGTTGAGGGATACCGCGAACAGGCCAACGCCATGGGGATTGGTGAGCGAGTGGTGTGCGTGGATTATGAACCGTTCGAACGGCTTCCCCAGTATCTGAAAATCTGCGATATAGGATTTGCCCTGCGCCTGTACGGAGAGAACGTCCCGGGCAAGCTCCCCATATATATGGCGAGCGGAATCGCGGTAGTGGGGACGGACACCAAGGGGATCAACACCGTGATCCGCGACGGCGAGAGCGGGCTGCTGGTTCCGTCCAATGACGTTCCGTTTCTCGTTGCCGCCATTGAGCGACTCCTTGACGACCCCTCCCTTGTGGAGCGCCTTGGCATGGCCGGGCGTGAAGAGGCATTGCGCCGCTATTCCCCGGAAGATGTGCGCAGGGAGCTGGGACGTGTCTACCGGGAACTGTTGTGATTCAATTGGGTATTCGACAGAATAGTGCGATTGCATGCACATGATGAGGTGAAACATGAAGCGAATATTAATCACCGGCGGGGCAGGTTTCATCGGCTCGCACACTGCCGATGCCTTGCTGGCAAAAGGGTTTCAGGTGCGGGTGCTCGACTGTCTCGACCAGCAGATCCACGGGATAGAACGAAAACGCCCTGCCTACCTCGATCCGCGGGTCGAGCTTTTCATTGGAGACGTGAGGCTCCGGGGCGATGTCATCCGGGCGCTCGACGGGATCGATGCTGTCTACCATTTTGCGGCCCAGACCGGGGTGGGACAGTCGATGTACGACATTCACAGCTACTGCGACGTCAACATCAGTGGGACTGCCATGCTTCTCGACGTCCTGGCCAACACGGAGCATCGGGTGGGAAAGATCATCCTTTCTTCTTCCCGGGCGGTTTACGGGGAAGGCACCTACCGGTGCGATGCCTGCGGGATCGTATTCCCTCCGACACGGAGCAGGGAGCAGCTTGTGAATCACTGCTGGGAAATAGGCTGTCCAACCTGCGGCAAACCTTTGAGTCCCCTGCCGACGGACGAGGAGAAGCCTCTCTCCCCGATATCGATCTATGCCCTGACCAAGCAGGTGCAGGAGGACCTGGTGCGTACGTTCTCCTCCACCTACCGGCTGCCGAGCGTGATCCTGCGCTATTTCAATGTCTACGGGACCCGTCAGGCAATCAATAATCCCTATACCGGGATCGGCGCGATCTTTGCCAACCGTGCGCTTTCCGGACAGGACATTCATATCTACGAGGACGGCAAACCAGGCCGCGATTTCGTTAATGTCCGGGACGTTGTCCAGGCCAATGTGTGTGCCCTGGAAAACGATCGGGCGGAGAACGGCACCTTCAATGTCGGGAGTGGTGAGCGGCTCACGGTTCTCGATCTCGCGACACTGATAACGAAAAAACTGAAGAGCCGATCGAAACTGGAGTTCAACGGCCAGTTCCGCATGGGGGACATCAGGGACTGTTACGCCGACCTGACGAAGAGCAGGGAAATCCTCGGTTACCGGCCAACGGTGACCTTTGCCGAGGGTATCGAAGAGCTGATTGCCTGGGCTCGGGGGGAAGTGCTCGAAGACAGGTTCATGGAGGCTGAATCGGCGTTGCGGACGAGGAATCTCATGTGAGTGTAATAGTGAAAAGTTAAAAGGGAAAGGTGAAAAGTCAAAAGTTTAACGAAAAGCCGAGAGGGATAGTTATGGATTACCGACCGCATAGGAAGCTTGATGTCTGGCACAAATCCATGGAACTTGTCTGCGAAGTATATAAAGCAACTTCGGCCTTTCCCAAAACTGAGGAATACGGCTTGAGTTCGCAGATGCGTCGGGCGGCTGTCTCTGTGCCGAGCAATCTGGCAGAGGGTGCAGCACGAAAAGGTAACAAGGAATTCAAGCAGTTCCTGAATATCGCACAGGGCTCGCTCAGTGAACTCGACACCCAGGTCGAGCTTGCCCATATGCTCGGTTACATGGCCGGCGAAAAGCACAAGGAACTCATGGCGAAAATGACAGAAATCTCCAAGATGCTCTATGGCTTGGCCAACGCACTGAAATAATACGCGATTTTTCACTTTTATCTTTTAATCTTTAACTTTTTACCTTTCACTGTTCACCCCATGAACATTCCCCTTGCCACTTTCTGCTATTTCCGGTATTGTTCATTCTATGAACGATCACAGTGACAAATCCGTCGATTCCTACCGCTCCTTTCTTCTCCTCTCCGAGATTGCCGGCGAGGAGCCCCTCTCCCAGCGAGAGCTTTCCCGCCGGGCCGGCATCGCCGTCGGCCTCGTGAATTCCTATCTGAAGAACCTGGTGGCCAAGGGGTATGTCCGGGTCAAGAACTTCCCCCGCAACCGCTACGCCTACCTCCTTACCCCGACCGGTATCGCCGAGAAAAGCCGGCTCGCTTACCAGCATCTGAGCTACTTCACCAATCTCTATACGGTTGCCCGGCAGGACTACCTGGATCTGTTCCGCCGCCTTGAGGAGTCGGGTGTTCGTGAGGTAATTTTCTGTGGAGTGGATGAGGTGGCTGAAGTGGCCTATCTGTCGCTCAGGGAAACCGGCCTTGAGCTGGCGGGGGTGATGGATGACGGTCGGCAGGGAGATCAGTTCTTTGGCGTGAAGGTTGTGTCGTTGGCCGAGGGGGTGCGCAGGGAGGGAGTCCCGGTGGTGATATCTTCACTGAAGCAGCGGGATGAACTGATGGAGGCACTTCGCGGGCTGGGGGTGCCGAAAACAGGGATTTTCATTGCTGGCGCGACGGAGTAACCATAAAAAGATTTAGCCTTACTCGGCGTTGAATGTTTTTGCAGGTAAACAAGGCGGAGAACATATCCCTTTTCGCTGATAATACGGTATTCCAGGGAGGTTGCATGAAAGTTGTCATACTTGCCGGTGGTCTTGGCACACGACTCAGTGAAGAGACGGTGGTGCGGCCGAAGCCGATGGTGGAGATTGGCGGCAGGCCGATTCTCTGGCACATCATGAAGATCTATTCCCATTACGGCTTCAATGACTTTGTTATCTGTCTTGGCTTCAAGGGGTATATGATCAAGGAGTACTTTTCCAACTACTTCCTCCACATGAGCGATGTCACCTTCGACATGACGACCAACAGCATGGAGGTGCATCAGAAGAACGTGGAACCCTGGCGGGTGACCCTGGTGGATACGGGTGCCGAGTCCATGACTGGCGGCCGGGTGAAGCGTGTTGCGCCCTATATTGACGGTACCTTCATGCTCACCTACGGCGACGGGGTAGCCAACGTCAATATCGACGAACTGGTGCGTTACCACAAAAGCCACGGCAGGTCTGCCACGGTGACCTCTACCCAGCCTTCCGGCCGCTTCGGTGCCCTGAATATGACGGAAGACGGCACGATACATTCTTTCCAGGAAAAACCTGCAGGAGATGGTTCCTGGATCAACGGCGGTTTCTTTGTGCTTGAGCCGTCCGTGATTGAACGAATTGCCGGGGATGGGACAATTTTCGAGAAAGAGCCACTGGAAGGTCTTGCCCGTGACGGCCAGTTGATGGCGTACAAGCATGCCGGCTTCTGGCAGCCGATGGATACCCTGCGAGACAAAAATCACCTGGAAGAACTCTGGAATAGCGGACGGGCGCCGTGGAAGCTTTGGTGAAAAGTGAATGGTGAGGCGTTGAAATGTTGAAAGTTGAAGGGGTGAATTTTGAAAACGTACCTGTTTCCCCATGAAAAGCTAAAAGTATGGCAGCTTGCCAAGGCATTCGCAAAGCAGGTATATGAAGTGACCGCAAGCTATCCAACTGCAGAACGCTATGCTCTTGTTGATCAATTACGCAGGGCGGCTGTATCGGTTATGTCGAATCTGGCCGAAGGATCTGGACGTACTGGCTCCCGAGATCAGGCACACTTTTCACAGCTGTCATACGGATCCTTGATGGAAACTGATGCACAGCTGCAACTATCGGTAGAACTCGGTTATCTGTCTGAAACGTCCTATCTCGCATTGCGTGACACAATTCAGCAGCTATCTTCAGCGATTAGTGGATTACGAGCCGCGCAGACGCAGAAAGCAAACGCATGATCAACAATTCAACTTTTCAACTTTTCAACAAAGATTTTTTTGCAGGCAAAAAAATCTTTCTCACCGGCCACACCGGCTTTAAGGGTAGCTGGCTCACTCTGTGGCTGCTCAAGCTTGGTGCCGAGGTATACGGGTATGCTCTGCAACCTCCAACCACCCCCAGCTTGTTCAATCTGCTGGGCTTCAACTCTTCAACGCCTCAACTCTTCAACCGGTTTGCCGATGTGCGGGATCTGCAACGCCTCACCGACGAAATGGTGAAGGCTGCTCCCGAGATCGTTATCCACATGGCGGCCCAGCCGCTGGTGCGGGACTCGTACAAGATTCCGGTGGAGACCTATGCGGTCAACGTCATGGGGACGGTCAATCTGCTGGAGGCGGTGCGCGCCTGCCCGAGCGTCCGGGCGGTGGTCAACGTCACCACCGACAAGGTCTACGAAAACCGGGAATGGGTGTGGGGCTACCGGGAAAACGAGCCCTTTGGCGGCTACGACCCCTATTCCAACAGCAAGGGGTGCTCCGAGCTAGTCACTGCAGCCTACCGCTCCTCATATTTTGCCACGCAACAATTCAACAGTTCAACGATTCAACGCCACGGCGCGGCCGTGGCCACCGCCCGCGCCGGCAACGTCATTGGCGGCGGCGACTGGGCCACCGACCGGCTGATCCCCGACGTTCTCCGCGCCATTCTGGCTGGAGAGCCGGTGCGGATTCGCAATCCCCATGCCATCCGTCCCTGGCAGCACGTGCTGGAGCCCCTTTCCGGTTACCTGATTCTGGCGCAGCGGTTGTACGAGGAGGGTGCGCGGTACGGGGAAGGGTGGAACTTCGGCCCCGACGAGAAAGATGCCCGGCCGGTGGAGTGGCTGGTGAAACGCCTCTGCGAGCGATGGGAAGAGGGGGCGGCCTACGAGCTCGACCAAGGTGAGCATCCCCACGAGGCCCACTACCTGAAGCTCGACTGCTCCAAGGCCAGGGCGGAACTGGGGTGGCAGCCCCGCTGGAGCCTTGAGGCGGCGCTTGAGAGCATCGTGGCGTGGACGAAGATGTTTCGCGATGGCGGCGATCTGCGGGGCGCCTGTCTTGCGCAAATAAGAGCTTATGAGGGGTGAGGCGTTGAAAAGTTGAAAGGTTGAAGGTTGAAGGTTCAATAATTCAACATTTCAACTTTCAACCCTTCAACGGTTTATGACGGTTCAATAATTCAACATTTCAACTTTCAACTCTTTAGCGGTTTATTAAAAAGGAGCTTGACGTGGAAGGTGGGAGAGAGACGGAGCAGGAACTGAGGGATGCGGCGATCAAAGCTGCACTGGACTATTACGAGTTCCGGCACAAGCCGAAAAAGCCTTTTGTCCCCGGTGATCGTATCCCTTATGCAGGCCGGGTCTTTGATGAGAGGGAAATTGCCAGTCTGATCGACGCGTCGCTGGATTTCTGGCTTACGACCGGTCGCTATGCTGAGCGGTTTGAAAAGGAGTTTGCCGCGTTCCTTGGGGTGCAGCACTGCTCCCTGGTCAACTCGGGCTCATCGGCCAACCTGCTTGCTTTTATGGCCTTGACGTCACCCAAACTGGGGGACAGACGCATTCACCCTGGCGATGAAGTCATTACCGTCGCTGCCGGGTTTCCGACCACAGTTGCACCGATTATCCAATACGGCGCGGTGCCGGTGTTTGTTGATGTCTCTCTTCCCACCTACAACATCGATGTCACCCAACTGGAGGCAGCCCTTTCATCTCGCACCAAAGCAGTCATGGCTGCCCACACCCTGGGCAACCCGTTTGACCTGGCTGCTGTCAAGGCCTTCTGCGACCGGAACAACCTCTGGCTGATCGAAGACAATTGCGACTCCCTGGGCTCTCGCTACAAGTTCAACGATGTATCTTCAACTTCTCAACTTTCAACTGTCAACGAGTTCCAGTACACTGGAACGTTCGGCCACATCGGCACCTCCAGCTTCTACCCCCCCCATCATATGACCATGGGAGAAGGTGGTGCGGTCTACACGAATAGCGTTGAACTGAAAAGAATCGTCGAATCGTTACGGGACTGGGGGCGCGACTGCTGGTGCCCGTCTGGCAAGGACAATACCTGCGGCAACCGGTTCGGCCAGCAGTTCGGCGAACTCCCCTTCGGCTATGACCACAAGTACGTCTATTCCCATTTCGGCTATAACCTGAAGGTGACCGACATGCAGGCGGCCATCGGCTGTGCCCAGCTGGAGAAGCTTCCCGGCTTTATCGAGGCCAGGAAAAAGAACTGGCAGCTGTTGCGCGATGGCCTGGCCGGTCTGGAGGATCGCCTGATCCTGCCGGAGGCAACTGAAAACTCCGATCCCTCCTGGTTCGGCTTCCTGCTAACCGTGCGGGAAGGATCACGGCTCAGCCGCGAGCGGTTGGTGCATCACCTGGAAGGGAAGGGAATCCAGACCCGGATGCTCTTTGCCGGCAACCTGATCAAGCACCCCTGTTTTGATGAAATGCGAGCAACCGGTAAAGGCTTCAGGGTTGTGCCCAATTCAAATGTTGAAAAGTTGAAAGTTGAAGGTTCAACTTCTCAACTTCTCAACTCTTCAACCGCCTTACCCGTCACCGACAGGATCATGCGCGATACTTTCTGGGTGGGGGTCTATCCGGGGATGACGGAGGAGATGGTGGGGTACGTAGTGGAGCAGGTTACGGGGGTGGCCAGGGGATGAGAGCACTGGTGACCGGGGCGACCGGGTTTGTCGGATCACATCTTGCTCAGTGCCTAGTCGCAGGTGGGTGGAAAGTTCATCTCATCGTTCGGCCAGAGTCAGACCTTCTGCCGTTAAATAATATCTCAGGCGTAGTGACATTTCATCAACATGATGGTTCTACCGAAGGGATGCAGCAAATTGTAACTCAGGCTAAACCTGATGTGGTTTTCCACCTTGCTTCACTTGCTTTAGTGCAGCATCAGGTTAAGGATATTGAACCCTTGATTAGCAGTAATATTTTGTTTGCCACGCAACTCGCGGAAGCGATGACGGCTTGCGGCGTTTCCCGTTTGGTCAATACGGGCACTTACTGGCAGCACTTTGAGAGTCGGGGATACTGCCCGGTAAATCTCTATTCGGCAACAAAACAGGCGTTTGAGTCGATTTTGCAATTTTATCTTGAGACGACACCTCTCAAAGTTATAACCCTGAAACTCTTTGACACATATGGACCTGGGGACCCTCGCCCCAAGCTGTTCACCCTGTTGCGCAAGGCTGCTGCAGAACAAATAACTTTGGCCATGTCTCCAGGCGAGCAACTGATCGACCTAGTATACATCGACGACGTTACAGATGCTTTTCTTGTGGCTGCTGATCGACTCCTTGCGGAAGTAGTTGAGGGGCATGAAGAGTATGCGGTTACGTCCGGCAGACCAATTGAGCTAAAGGAGTTGGTTGAGATATACGGACGAGTGATGAGCAAGGTGATTCCCATTTGTTGGGGAGGGAGGCCTTACCGACTGCGAGAGGTTATGGTTCCTTGGAACAGAGGGATGGTCTTGCCTGGCTGGTTGCCAAAGGTTGGTTTGGAGGAAGGGATTCGTCGGATGGAGAATTTTCCGCCAAAATGTTTACTACAGACTTAAAGGATACACTCATCGTGCTGGTAGACGAGGGGGATGACCAACGCGAGGCAAACTACTCAATTGATGGACTATATAATTAAATTATTGCGGTTTTTCGGTTTTAACCGCGCCATTGGTTATGGTGTGCTGGCACGGGCGTGGAGTTTCATTTCCGGTCCGGTCACGATACTGATAATCGCCAACCGTTTTTCCAAGGAACAGCAAGGGTTCTACTACACCATCGGTAGCCTGCTTGCGTTGCAGGTATTCTTTGAACTTGGTCTGGTAACTGTATTGGCCCAGTTTGCCAGCCACGAGTTCGCCCACCTGACGTGGGGCGAGAAGGGGCGGATAGAGGGAGATCCGGTTGCTCGTGAGCGCCTGCTTGATCTTCTCTGCAAGGCGACTGCGTGGTTCGGTATTGCCGCGTTGCTGCTCACTGTTGTGCTTATTCCTGCAGGGCTCTACTTCCTTGGTCAACAACATTGGGTAGTGACTGATTTTTCGTGGCGACTTCCCTGGATTCTGGCTGTGTGCGGGACAGCTGTTAATCTGCTGATTGTTCCGTTTTTTGCCATAGTCATGGGAAGTGGCGATGTAGTTACTGTCAATCACCGCGAGATGATGGGGGCTGTTATTAGTTCACTTATTGCCTGGACAGTCATTGGTCTCCGTGGCGGGTTATTCGCTGCTTTTGCCATTACTACTGGCAGCATCATCGTATCCTGTACATATCTTATAAAAGAAAAGCCGGAGCTGTTGAAACTTGCGTGGCAAGGTGTTTTTGGGCATAGTAGCCATACAGCTAGAAAAGCGACAATTTCATGGTGGGGCGATGTCTGGCCAATGCAGTGGAAGATTGCTCTTTCTTGGGTGTCGGGATACTTTATGTTTCAGCTATTTAACCCCGTACTATTTCACTATCATGGTTCGGTTGTAGCAGGGCAGATGGGGATGACGCTCAGTGTTTCCAATGCATTGCTTGCTGGGTGTGCGACTTGGGTAAATTCAAGGACACCCGAGTTTGGTAAGTTGATTGCGTACCACGAATGGGAAAAGCTAGACAGTTTATTTTATCGGGTATTAATACAATCAGTAGGTGTCGCTGTTGCAGGGGCGTTGGTTGGTTGGGGAATTATCTCATATCTGCAGGAGTATTCTCAGATTGGAAAGCGATTTATCCCAGCAAATTATGCGGGACTGCTCTTTGGCGCAGTCTGTGTCCACAGTGTGACAAATGCGCTTGCCTGTTATCTGCGAGCTCATAAAAAAGAGCCTTTAATGTGGCTTTCAATCGCGAGTGCCGTCTTGCAAGGAACGGCTGCATGGCTTCTCGGAAAGAAATATGCAAGTGGAGGAGTTACCGCTGGTTTTTTTTGTATCAATCTTTTTTTTACCTTGCCAATTGCTTACTTTATCTGGCTAAGATGCCGCAAAGTATGGCACAGCAATCAGTTTAGGTGATAAAATGAACAATATCTTATCGATTTGCATACCTACCTACAATAGAGCTGAAAAACTTCGTGGATGTATCGAACATCTTATCCCTCAAATTGTTGATTATGATATACCAATTTATGTTTCAGATAATGCTTCAAAAGATCATACATCAGAAGTTATTGAAGAATTGAAGAACACTTATAAATATATCTACTACTCACGTAACGAGGAAAATTTCGGGTTTGATTATAATTTTACTAAAGTTCTGAAAATGAGCGATTCCCAGTACTCCTGGTTATTGAGTGACGATGACCGTGTTGTAAAATCTGCGATTTCAGATGTATTAAGTATATTAAATTACAGAAGTTATGATTTGGTCGTATTGAACGGAGGGCAGTTATCAATAAATTCTTCTGGCGATTTTGACATCCTTGGTAGAGTTAAGAATATAAGCTCTAAAATATACTACGATAAAAATGAACTTCTTGTCGAACTTGGCTGGCATATGACATGGATTAGTTGTTTGATCTTTTGTCATGATGTTATCAGAAAAGGTCAATTCGATAAATATCAGAATACTTCGCTTGTGCATGTAGGCGCAGTTTTTGATTATTTGGCTGATAAGGATATCAGCGTTTACTGGTTTGAAAAACCATGTCTTTACGGTATAAGTACAGAAATTTTACCTTCTTGGGTGGATAAAATATTCGAAATATGGGTGTATAACTGGTTCGAGCTAGTAAATAGTTTGCCGCTATATTCTAAAGAAGCTAAATTTGAATGTATTAAAAATCATGGCATGCAAACTAGTTTGTTTAACAGTTGGCGTAGTTTCTACAACTTACGCAAACTAGGATATTACAATTATAGTATTTATAGAAAATACTATAATTATTTGAAACATGTGACAGATGTACCATTGTATTTATTATTTATTATATCTATAGCACCTAACTTTATGATAGCGCTAAGTCGTAAGTTAACTAAAGCAATCGCAAAATTATAAGATAGAATCATTTTTTAATTTCGGATGCCAACTCATGAAAATGCCTGAAACTCTTAAACGATTACTGAAGAAGATCGTCACTGCAGAGCAGTATAGCCGATTTACCTCGATGCTCGCGCCGAATGTGCGTGCCAAATCATTTAAGTTTTGTCGACAGTTTTTAAAAGGTAAGAATGGATTTGAGGTCGGTGGGCCAAGTAGTATCTTTAGCTCAGCGGGGATGATGCCTCTCTATCCAATTGTTGCGAGGATTGATAATTGTAATTTTAGCCATTCGACGACTTGGGAGGGAGATTTGGCTGAGGGGCTTAACTATCATTTTGACCTGCATCGTCCCCCTGGATTTCAGTACATTAGGGAGGCAACCGATCTGAAGGGAATTGAATCGGATCAGTATGATTTTGTTTTATCTTCTCATAATATAGAACATTTAGCAAACCCTCTGTGTGCACTTAGAGAATGGCAGAGAATCATCAAGCCTGACGGACTTCTTATTCTGGTTGTGCCTCATAAAGAGGGAACCTTTGATCACCGTCGGCCGATCACACCTCTTATGCATATAATAGATGATTATGAAAAGGGAAGAGACGAAACTGACCTGACCCACTTGAAAGAGGTCCTTGATCTGCACGATTTGGACCGGGATACTGGATCTGCCAGCTATGATGAGTTCAGGATGCGGTCATTCAGTAATTTCGAGAACAGATGTATCCATCACCACGTTTTTAATACTGAAGCTGTAATCGATCTCCTAGACAATGCAGATTTTGAACTGCTGATGATTGAACCAATGCTTCCTTGTCATATTATTGCAATAGCCCGCAAAACAGCGAAAGGTAAGTATTTCGATAATGCTTGGCTTAAGGTGGCCTCAGCAGCATTTCGCCGCCTAAGCCCTTTTGTTGGTGACAGGCGAAAGTCTTTGGACTCAAACTGATGACAGTTCGCATTCCAAGATCTGCTGGGATAGTTGTCCTCTATCACCCTAAACTGGACGCACTTCAGAATATCTTGAGTTGGTCAGAACAGATCGACCGGGTATATGCTGTTGACAACTCAGAACAGCAGGATAGCCAGTTTCGGGACTTGTTAACAGGTCTTGACAATCTAACATATCTTCCACAGGAGGGAAATCTTGGCGTTGCTGCTGCGCTTAACATTGGCGCAAAGCGGGCTATCTCTGAAGGGTATGAATGGCTTCTTACTATGGATCAGGACAGTAAAGCAACTTCTGGAATGGTTTCAGAAATGCTTATCGCTGTGCAACCGGAAGGATTAGAAATAACCGGCATCATTTCTCCCTTTCATGCGACTAAGGCGGGTATGACCCCTGCCGCGGACAAAGCTGTCGAGGATGTGCTGACGGTCATGACTTCGGGCAATCTCCTGAATCTGAATTGTTACATGACAGCAGGCCCATTCCTTGACGAATTATTCATTGACTTTGTTGATAACGAATATTGCTTGCGGTTAAAGTCAATGGGGTTCAGAGTCGTTCGGGTAAACACGGCGAGGCTCGAACACCATCTCGGTGATATTACTGACCATTCCTGGAAGGGAAGGATTGTTAGTGTTTCTAACCATCCTCCGCTGCGCAGGTATTACATGGCGAGAAACAGGTTTTACATTCTGGAGAAGTATAGGGAAATTTTTCCTGACTACTGCAAAGCTGAGATGGAAAAATTCAGGGGCGAGATTAAAGGGATATTTCTTTTCGAGAAACAAAAACTTGAGAAATTATGGATGACTCTTCTTGGGTATCTTGATTACAAGAGAAGGATAGTTGGAAAATATGGACACTGAAAAACTTGATGTGGCACCATTGGTTTCAGTGGCAATGACTACCTATAACGGTGAGAAATACCTGCGAAAACAATTAGAGTCGGTATTTTCTCAAACATACACAAACATTGAAGTAATCGTTTCAGATGACTGTTCTGAGGACAATACGGTAGCTATTCTCGAAGAGCACAGGCATAAAAACGGTCTCCAATATAGCGTGAACGATAGTAATCTAGGTTTTGTCAGAAACTTTGAAAAGGTAATTTCCCTCTGTTCAGGCGATTACATTGCTCTTGCCGATCAGGACGATATCTGGCTTCCGGAAAAGATCGAAACGTTGGTGAACGAAATCGGGAATTACTCCCTAATTTACAGTGATGCGTTTCTTATCGACGAGCATGATACCTGCATTCCTGGTTCGCTCATGGAAATATCGGGGGCCAAGCCGGTGAATGGCCGCCAGTTTGAATATTTCGTCTGCAATTCTTGTATTACCGGTTGCACTGCTATGTTCAAACGTGAGCTTGTTCCGATTGCCCTTCCAATCCCGTCATGTGAAACCTTTCACGACTGGTGGCTGTCGGTGGTGGCATCGCGACAGCGTGGGGTCAAATATCTAGACCGGAAACTGGTGCAATACCGCCAGCATGGCAACAATTTTACCGGGGCGAATGTAAAGACCGGCATCGTTTCCAGAATTATGGCTCACTTGCGTAAGGAGACAATGCAGGAAAAGATGGACTATTACCGTTTGTTGGAGAACCGGGCCACGAATTACCTGAACATGCGGGAGCGGCTCGGTTTAACTGACGGAGATATGTGCTTCTTGCGTGATATCAGAGAATATGCAGTATCTCTGCTTGATCCGCGGTTTCACATTTCGTCATTTTTACTGGCATGGAAGCTTAGGAAGTGGTTGTTCCCGTCAGCAAAAGGCATTGAAAAATTTGTCTTTGTATTTAGCAAGCTGGTAAATAAGCTTGGAAACAACGTAAAATGAGCTAATTATATGCCATGGAAGAGGAAGGGCATTTTTGCTGTCCAAAAGGTGTTTAGGTGACAGGTGTTAGGGAATCAATAGCCGCCGTCGTCGTTCTGTACCATCCCGGTCCGGAGGTACTCGCCAATATTCGAAGTTGGGCCGATCAGGTGGACACCATCTTCGCTGTGGACAATACAGAGGGAGATGCTTCATCTGTTGCTTCCACGATTGGTGCCTTGGGAAAGGTTGTTCTCGTCCGTAACGGGGAGAACGAGGGAATTGCCCGAGCGCTGAACACCGGTGCGGAAAGGGCGCTTGCCGAATGTTATGATTTTCTCCTCACGATGGACCAGGACAGCAGTGCTGCATCGGACATGGTGGAGAAAATGCTGGCCTGTCTCGACGGGCAGGACTTTGCAAGAGTTGGCATCATTTCCCCCTTCCACATGACAAAATCGAGCGGCAACCCTTCTGTTGTTGCGTGTCAGGATGTTATGACCCCCATGACTTCCGGCTGTCTGCTGAATCTGGCCGCCTACCGGGAAGTCGGTTCTTTCCGGGACGACCTGTTCATCGATTTCGTGGACAACGAGTTCTGTCTCCGGCTGCGCAAACAGGGTTTCCGGGTGCTTCGGGCCAATGACGCGCTGCTGCAGCACAGTGTCGGCGATACCCACAAATACGGGCCGTTCATCGCCACCAATCATTCTCCCCTGCGCCGCTACTACAAGACCCGCAACCGTTTCCTTGTGAACCGCCTCTACCGGCGGGACTTTCCCGGTCACTGCCTGTTCGACCGGGTGCGACTGGCGAAGGAGATCGTCAGCATTATCCTGTTCGAAGGGGAGAAACTGGCGAAGCTCCGGATGGTGTGGCGCGGCTACAGGGACTACCGGCGAGGGAAGTTCGGGATGTATTCAGGGGCTGGGGGCTAGGGACTAGGGATCAGGGATCAGGGATCAGGGATCAGGGATCAGGGATCAGGGATCAGG
>MTLC01001659.1_pt1 | contig 58444 bp, 79 predicted proteins | sample 1982451 | NCBI WGS metagenome assembly MTLC01 (sample SAMN05710165, study PRJNA340218) | biofilm metagenome | isolation source: sample SPH anode biofilm adapted to +100 mV | place: USA | collected 2012-02-03 | reverse complement strand
CTACTCGTTTTTTTTTTTTTTGCAATAGCCCCTTTCCGCAAGTAGGCACAAAAAAAGCGAGCAAGCTATCCCTTGTCGCCAAACAAATCACACTCTATTTATGCAATACACAAAAGAAGAGAGCTGGATAACTTGCTCACGCTTTTTGGTATTGCCTGTTTAAAATGCGGCAAATAGATTGTGTGATTTATTGGCTTGATTATTCTACATTTTTTTTCATAAAAGCAAATCTCGATACCGGCAGGAGGAAAAAAAAGGGGGGGGGTTGCCCACATTTTATATAACTGTAAATAGTTTACGTTTACATTGTACGTAAAAGACAGACAGAACACAGACGCGCGGCGTCTGCTTTTTGTCTGCTAAAACCTTGAAAATTGGCTTGAAATAAACGTGAAAAAACATATACTAGTGCTGACTTTTAGCCCCTACTTTCACACTATGATGTTCAACCATGAGCTCGTGAAGCACCTACGGCAAAAAAGCCACCTTACATTGCGTATGGTGGCCTATAAGAGCGGAATAAATAAGGATGTGTTCAATAATATCGAGAAGGGGAAAGTAACTCCACACTTCGAGACAGTTGAGAAAATCGCTAACTTTTTTGGCGTTCCTAAAGAGAAGTTTTATATAAACCTCTCGGAGGAAGCAGATAAATTCAATCAAAAGGCTATTTAAGGCCGCAAACGAAGGTAATATAGTTATCCTGGTTTATTACCTCAAAAGAAGCGTCTGGATAGCTTTGTTGCCATTCTGTGGGGGTTTTAGCGGTTGCTTTTTTCCATTTGAGTTCATATCCCATGAGCCGACCGTCTTTTTCCTCAATATAGTCTACTTCTTGTTTCGAATATGTTCGCCAAAAGTAGCTATTGGCATAGTCGGCAGTATACCCAAGCATTTTTTTGCGTTCGATTATGCAAAAGTTTTCCCATAGTGCGCCGGTATCTTGTCGCAGTGAAAGCTCATTGAATTGCGATATAATCGCGTTTCGAATACCCAAATCCCAAAAGTAATACTTTGATTTTTTGCTTATTTCCTTGCGGAGATTATTGCTATAGGCTCCAAGAGGAAAGATGATGAAGGTTTTTTCAAGAAGATCGATATATCTCTCGACCGTTTTTGCGTTTATGCCAAGCGTAGTGGCCAGCTCGTTAAAAGACACTTCTTGCCCAATTTGAAAAGCGAGCAATCGCAAAAGGTCTAAAAGGATTTTTGAATGTTTAATGTTTTCAAGTGCCAATATATCCTTCAGCAAATATGAGTCGGCTAGCTCTTTCAAATAAGTGATTTTCTCTTGTTTTGTAGGGAGCGTAACAACTTCCGGATAACCTCAGAAAATAAGCCACTCCTCAAGCTTTTCTTTTAGCTCATAGCTATTATAGATTTGCTGCAGCTCCAGCTGGGAAAGGGGATATAAGGTAAGGGTTCTTTTACGGCCAGTAAGTGGTTCACCAATTTGATTGGCCAGTTCAAAGCTGGATGAGCCGGTAGCGATAATAGCCAGGTCACTTCGAGCATCGATTAGGAGCTTAAGCGCAAGGCCTATGCCTTTTACATGCTGCCCCTCATCGATCACAAACAAATCATATCCTTCTACCAAAGAAAGGATTTCGTTTAGATTAGCGGAGCTAAGAAGGGTCTGTATTCGAATATCTTCACCCGATACCACTTTGTATTTTAAAGGGGTTTCTTTAAGGTAGTTCTGAATGAGTGTGGTTTTTCCAACACGCCTGGCACCATATATAACAAGCACCTTGCCTTTTTGAACAAATTTATCGATTTGATAGCTTCGAGGGATCATGTGGATTTTGATTTATGAATATGCCCATAATTATAGCCACTACCAAAATTAATGCAAATTTTAGTAGTGGCACTGCTGATTTTTATATGAATTTTGGTAGTTTATTTTTCAGTTTTAGATTTCAGATACATCTCCAGCGCCTCGTTAATGATTCGCGTTTTAGCACCCTTGCCGCCTTTTTTAGCGAGTTTATCTATAGCTTTGATAAAATCATTATGCACATAGTAGGTTTGGCGAGAGAATATATTTTCAAACACTTTCGGCTTGCCTATAAGACTTCCCACGCCTTTTTCTTCAGCTGCCTCGGGCGTTTGGTTTAGAGCCGGTGTTTGCGGTACTTGATTATCAGAAATAATAGCAGATGCGGTACCGCGAGTTTTATTCTTTAGGTCTTCTAAATTTACTGGCATTTTTTCATCACCTCTTTAAGTAGTGGAACGAATTGTTTTACCGCCTCATTGAGCTCTGGATTGTTGGTAAAACCATTTATAGAAAGTCTGCCGGTTGCTGCACGGCGATAGATGATAGTAGAAAAGCAATGATTTGGATATTCTTCTTGCACAAGCTCCAGCAGAGCTTTATTATCGGCACGGCGATTATCAATCATACTTATCACAATACCGGCCAGATTGATTTTAGGATTAACGCTCTTTTTTACCTCGGTAATGGTTCGCAAAAATCGTCCAAGCGCACTATAGCAAAACTTACTGGTTTCGTACATCGCACACACATAATCACTAACAGCCAGCGCATTTATGGTCTGGTCGCCCAGCGCCGGTGGCGTATCAATAAGGATATAATCGTAGTTATTTGCAATAGGGGAGAGAATTGATTGTAGCGCTAACGACTTATCTTCCTTGTATTTGCTCCAAAGCCAGCGAGAAAATAGTGCCAAATCCGAATGTCCTGCGAGAATATGTAAACGGTCATTTATCGCAATAATATAAGGATCGGCGTTTCCTTCCTGGATTGCTTCCAGTACACCGCGCCCCATAAATTCAGCAGAATCTAAGCCAGTGAGAAGTTCGGTTACATTGCCCTGGCTATCCATATCAACCACCAATACTCGTTTCTTTTGGCTTAGTAAGTGCGCCATTATGCCACAGGTGGTGGTTTTAGCTGCGCCGCCTTTTTCTACACCAAAAGTTATCACTTTTACGCTCATTTTGTACTATTTTCCCTCCCACTGCCTTTTGTTGTCGTAAACTGTATACATTCAACGTATACGTTTCTTGTAGATAAATATAGTATAGCGCAACCATAGAGATATAGCAATAAAGCGTAAAATTGCAGGGGGTAACACTCATTTTTGGCATCTATTTATGCAAGGAGGCTCTTGCATAAATAAAAAACGAGATGGTACAAACCACCTCGTTTTTTGCTTAGACCAGATTTATTTGACCAAGTAAGTTTTTAAGCTCTCTCAGTTTTGGTTTCAAGTGAGATTCGTTAGCATTCAAGAAAGCCTTGACCTTATTCATCTCTGTAGGATTTATCACGACCTCATGAAGGGAGGTAGCTGAAAATCCATTATGAGGCAAGTAGAGGGAAGTAATCAATATTGCCAAATCAATAACCCTATTCAAAGGGATCTCTTCGCTTTGGCGGCTCCATTTTCCAGTATCGTCCCCAGTAGTATGACGCCACACCTTAGCCGCAATCTCATCTTCATCCCATTGCGATTTACCGATAGATAATGCTTTGGCGTCAGAGTTGTTGGCTCTAGCACCATCTATCCGGTCATAATTGTCCACGCCAATGATGGGTTTGTGTTGCAAATGTTCAGGAACTCGCACGGTAAAACACACTCCTTTTATTAAACTATCCAATAAATTATTTAGTAAATGATTCTATAGATATTTTATCAAACGATTTAGTAAATGTCTAGTAAAATCTTATTGCTTATAGAAAAATAAAAAGACATTTTTATTTATATTAAAATCATATTGACGTCACATATGACTATATATTAAAATAAAAGTATCAAAAGTTTAAAGTTTGTGTTATGATAATAAAAAAAGAAAGAAGGTTTTGTTGATGATAAACTTTGATAATATTCCAGACAATTTTAAGTTGCGCTTGCCGAAGTCGTTATATTATGAGTTAAGCAAGCAAGCGGAGGTAGAAGATGTTAGCTTAAATCAATATTGCGTTTACTTGCTGGCAAAGGGCTTAGAGCACCAGATGCAGGAACATTTAGGCAAAGCGCGCCTGAATGAGCTGCTGCTAAAAATCCGCAATCGCGCTGCGGGTAATGTGCCGAGGATGCTGGATGAAATTCAAGCGCTGGCAGAAAGAGTAGATAGCTTAAAAGCACCTTTATTTTATGAACTCCAGCGGGTGCGAGGAAAAAAAGGTATTCCAGAGCGCGAAATGAATCATCTGGAAAACATCTATCCCGTTCTTACGGGTGATGCTTTTGGCACCGTGCTGCCTAAGTTAAAAATGCCCACAGCTAAAATAGTTGTTGACCCCAATGGAAGCCGGTTTTATGAATTCAGAAGCGCTTATGAAGAGCTCGTTAACTCAGTACCACGAGCGCTCATGACCGAGGTCTATGTAGACGAAATTTCCGACAGGGGAGGGCTTGTGCTGCCAGATGAGGCCGCACTGCAATGCAGGGTTATTTACTTCTTATCGGACGATTTTACACAAACTCGAGCAGATATTGAGACACTCCTGGAGAAACTCAAAGTTCTTTTTGCAAAAGAAAAAGTTCAGCTACGAGTAGAGCCGACGTATTTGTTTGTATCGATAGAAGAAGAATTTAAGCGGTATTTATCAAAAATCGAATAACACACAAAAAAGACCTTCTCAGATTGCCCGAGACGGTCTTTTTTGTGAGAACTATTTGTCTTCTAAATCAATAATCATTTCAATACTTGAGCATACACAAGGGTTTCCGCATCGTGCACACTTCCAACCATTTTCAAGGCTATCTTGATACCATTTTTGGTGATAGGTTTTTACTGTTTTCGCTCCGTGTTTTTGAAAAAAGCGATGAGATGAATCATTAGGGCTTCAATCCCAAGCATGTACTAGCAACTGCGTATCACTTGCGTTTTTTGCAGTTTGCAGCATACTATGCAAAATAGCTCGCCCTTCATTTTTTCCTTGGAAGTCAGGGTCTACAATAATGGTTTTAATATACCCCATTTTTGATAGATCTTGAAAGGATTGGTCGATTTCCACATCATCTCGTGTCCATTGGCCACCCATATAGCAAAGTCAAAATCCAATCATTTTTTCATTCTTATACAGCCCGATAGCATTATTAAAACCATCCTTTTGGCATAACGCAATTTGATGCAGGAGCGCTTCTTTGTTCAAAAATCCTTCTCAAAAAACTTTAGCTTCAAGAGCAAGAACTCAGCTTAAAGTATCCTTGTCCGAAATATCAAGTTGTTTAATTTTTAGTGACATTATTTCATTCACATCTTGTTTTACAGAGTCCGTGAACTTAGAAACGGTTTGCGGTATTTGAGGCGTTTTAGGTAGCAATTTGGCCACATTATTTTCATGTCTTCCTTTTTCCATATCCCATGAGCATTAGTAAAATAACAATGATAATCAAAATAACAATAACGGTTAGTAGGCTATAGACTATGATATAAAAACGCTCTCCTTTTGAAAAGACATGATTATCAAAGTCATAAAACTGCAGCAGCGAAACCAATAAGCCGACAAAACCCAATATAGTAAAGAAGCCCATTGTGTAATTGAGGATAGTGCTGTGCTTTTCCTTATCTTCATCCAATACTATCTGATATAATTCGTGTAGGTTCTGTATTTTACTTGTTATGCTCTCTTTAAGCTTGAGTACTTCCCAAGTCTCGCTTACCGATTTTAGAATATCAATATCGCATAAATCCAGGGAATAATTACTCTCCTTGGATTTGTATATAGCAATATCGGAATATATTTTTAGCAGCCTGATGTATTTTTGATTAGCATGGTGGAATTTTCGTTTCAAAAAATCATTTCGCAATACAATAAGCTCAGAGTCCAAAAGCTCATCAAGATTGTAATATTCTTGCCACAAAAAAGACATAATCATTAAGAGGTATCATAGCTTTTGTTCTATCTTTTTGCTTGCTATAGAAGCCTCCCAACCAATAATGTAGTCTTTTTTTACAATAGTCCCCTCATCTTTAAATCCGTCCCCTAAGAGCAGCAAGGAGTTAATATCTTTTTGAGAGAGAAGTATTAAATCTCCCGTTGAATAGAAAAAGTATTTCCATGAGAAAATTTTTGAATGACTTAGCCCCGCAAACTGAAAGCAAAGAATATTTTTTTGGTTCTTGAGGCAGTACTCAGTTATTCCTTTTTTTATTCTGCTTATGGCTGATCAATACAAGTCCTCAAATTCAGTATGCAGTCTCTTGTACCCGCTTAATAAGCCTTCTGCCTCATTCATATCCACTTCTAGCGAAAGCACAAAAAGAATAGTCCCTTCGCTACTTATGAATATGTTACCCTCAGCTTCAGTCATCTTATTATTATATATTTCCTGCAGGTGCCCCAAAGAATATTCTACATCAATATCGTAAGAAAGATATCGAAGTGGTCTGGGGGCGTTTATATGTTTTCTAATGTCTATATTTTCCCCCTGCTTTAAAAGAATATTATCTAAGAAAGCAACGAAAGTCGGATCATTAACGAGATTCTTGCTGTAGACAATAGAATTGGTATTAATAGGAGCGAATATCTTGATAACCATTTTTGAGGATTACAATGTTTTATGTGTTATGTATAGTATATAGATAAATAGTATTTTTTCAAAAAATCCACGTTATATCGAATAAAATCACTGGTGTGGACAATAAGATAGGGGATATTAAGGGGGGGGAATTTATTAAAAAATAAATGACATTGAAAAAAATCGATGAAACCATAAATTAGGCAAGATATATATTTAATTTATGGTTTTATGATAACAACAACGCTAATTGATTTAATACGCTCTTTTTTGGGGATTTTATTTTCTGTCTATCAAGATTATTTAAATAAACCAAAAATCACAGTAAAATACGAAATAGGTAGAAAACACCAGCTTTACATAGCAAATAAATGAAAAAATCCAATTACGATAAGAAAAATAATATTATTGGATATAGAAGGAAAAGAAAGAATTATCAAGACTCCTGAAACAGAAGATTTACCTTATAGGTTAGAGTGATACACGGGCAAAGCAATAGAAATCCCTTCTCTTGCTATAAAAATTGATCCATTATATAACGATCCCAGAGAAATCATTGTAGAAGACGCAATTTGAGGGAGAGTATCTTTAAAATTAAACCCCAAAGATCACCCAAGTTTTTTTAGAAATTAGCAGCTAATATCTAACGCAAAAGACCGCCTCGAATTGCCGAGACGGTCTTTTTTCCTCCTGAAATATCCGTTTCAAGAGGTTTGGTGGGACAAGCAAAGCTCTCCACCAGTATATTTATATCCAAATCCAAAGCATTTTAGCCCTATAAAAAGGAAAAGCCCTACATAGACTTAGGTCTTGTAGGATTTGACGGGACAGGAACATTCCCTCCGTCATTAATAATATACCAAGTATTGAGCTCGTTGTCAACGGATTTTCGTTATCTTTTCTTCTGTTTAGTGCAGTTTTAGAGAGGTTTATTCACTGTATAGCTTGGGTAAAATTGCATCGAGAGGAGTAATAGGAGTTTTGTCTCCAATTTTAAGAACTAGTGCCGCTTCTATTTCAGGGCGAACCGTTTCTTGCGTGGCGTTTTTTTGAATGGCCAAGTCTTCGATATGAGAAGAAAGTCCAATATGGCGAGCCACAAAGATAGTGATAAAGTCTAAAATTTCATTGCCGGCATGATTAATGAGTCGAGCGCTGCATGCTGGATCATCGCAACTCACACAATAGCCAATTTCTGATTTATCGATAAAGCGAACCTCATCGAAGCTGTCTTTAAAAGCTTCAGCTGTAAAACGGTCGCTGCCGTTTGAAATGCTATGGCTGAAGGCATTTCTAAAGTCATTACGGGTAGAAAGCTCTATATCGCCATCATATCGCAACTTAGCAAAGAGGTTATGAAATTTAGCTTTAGGATTGGTTTGGAGGTTGGTCTTATGTTCTTTGTAGGAAAGGTCTATAAGATAATAGGCCATCCTATCAAGATGCTCACGGAAGATAGGATACCAATATCCATTATTATACTTGCGAATAAGTTTATCTGCGAAAAATTGATTTTTAATAAAGCGCCTGCCGGTTGCCTGGATAGTAAACTCATTATCACGAATGATTTTAATAACATCGCTATAAAAAGAGTGTAGCTTATCGATATCTACAACACCTTCTGAAGCACAAAAAGCTCTCTCCATTGCTGGGTTGCGGTCTTTTGGTGCTCTAGTGAAATAAGATGGATTTAGCAGGGCTTTGATATCCGTAAAATGCAGGCACTCACCGTCAGGGATATTGTGGTTGCGCCGCAGCTCGATCCATTGTTGTTCTATATTTTCTATATAGTTTTGCTTGCTGGTTGTCATGCTCACGACTGCATGAAATACGACACTATCAAAAGAATATACCGTAGCCTCATCTATATAAGTGATACATAACCGTTTTTCGAAATCATCTCTACTCAAAATTTCTCTCCCAAATACCTCTATTAATTTACTAGCTCCTATAAATTGTATCACTAGTCTGGTAATGGGACAAGGCTATAACAATTTATCTTCATCGGCTGGAGTATGATTTGATATTTTGCAGCTTTTATGTAAGATTTGCGATATTGGTTTTTTGCGCTTTTTTGACCGCTAGACTAAATTATGATAATCTATTACAACTTATTTGTTAGTAGAAATTTGATTTAACTTTATTAGATGCCACCTATGCTGCAAAAACTATATGTTTTTTGCTCTATTAATGGAGAAAATATAGAATCCTTCTTTAAAAATACGTTAAAGTGTGAATATGACGCTTTTTATGCTAAGCGCGTATCAGAAGAATATAGTTTTTTTATAGATAATAAAGAATCTGACTTTGAAGTAGATAAGCTTTGGTTTGGAAGTAATGGAATTTTATATTTACTGCTTAGTTATAAAAATTTACAAAGCAAAAGTGATCTCGTAGCGGAATATGCCAAGCATGAATTTAACGATTTTCTTGTATGTCACTTAGACGACGAAAAACGGGCAGCTATAAACTGGGTATATCCCATTTATCTGAATGTAGATCATCAAAAGAACACTGAAACGATGAAAATTGCATGAGGAACAGTTAGCTTTAATTGGTCTGTAATGCATATAGAAAATAGTCAAAAGAACCCCGTGGAAGATAAAGAATTTTTTGAGAGTATGTTTAATACTTTTTCAAATTATGATTTAATACTCATGGTAAATAGCATTGTATCTAAATATCTAATTGAAATTACCAAGCTCAACTCATACAAATATATAGAAAATGTAATACGAATAGTAAATATCTACCTATACTCTATAGATTTAAAAAGCAAACTAGTAAATTATGAATATCAATCCTTTGAAAACGCATTGATTAAAATGTGTTCTATAGATAATTATTATTCTACACTGAAGGGTTACAATGAAATCCTGGTATCCAACATTAAAAACTCAAATCTACAGAAAGATGAAGCTTTCAAAAATAAAATAACTATTATCGGGATTGTAGTTTCTATGTTATCTTTTTTAAAAATAGATACTTTATTTGATGCTTTCGTTAAGTATTTTACGAGTAATCAGATGTTTAGCTTTTGGCAGTGATTAATAAGCACTCCATATGCATATATATCAATGCTCGTGATAGTACTATCCTTTTATGCATTTCAAAAATACAGATATCGGGATATTGAAAACTATAATATGCAATTAATACTCCTAATGAAACGAAAAAATGAAATTAGATAACACCAAAAATAATGTTGAGCCTCTAAATATAAATAAGCCAGTTGTTTCGGTATGTTTTTCTGTAATTAACGATACTTCATTTAAAGTTCAAAATATTTTAGCTATGAGTAATACAAAGCCGACAACTAAAACCTATTCTTCATATTTTGAAATTTTAAACGATCTAGAGGTGGTTTTAACTAACTCAAAGGAGCCTGTACGAGTAATTCAGAAAATATTAACTCAAAATACCTTTTCTATAAACAGTGATATACGAGAGTATATTTTATCTTATTTAGATACAATATTAGCTTCTCTTGTATTTCTTAAGGATGATGAAAAAATCACAATAAGACAATCATTTACAGCGGAATTGGCCAAAATTAAAAACAATGATTGCGTTGGAATAGGAGAACTTGGGTATCAACAAAAAATGCTAAGTCTATGAATAAAGAATTTGCAAGAATATAAAACATGTATAGATGCGGAGTTTTCTCAATGCATAGAGAGAATTCAAAAAGCTTTAACTCAGGTGAATTTTAAGGGGGATTTTAACAAATACTTAGATAAACTAAAGCAGGAGAATAAAATAAATAGTTATGAGGAGCTAGAGGCCTATTTTGAATTTTTAAGTAAGGACTTAAGCCGTTTCTTAGAAAAACAAGATGTGTTTAGCGATCTAGATAAAGTTAACTATCAACTTCAAGAAACTCCTCCAGAACTCAAAGAATATATTCCTTTTGCGGAGTATCGATATTGACCTCTGTACAAAAATAAAGAAAATCGCTGATATATCACCTTTAATGAGTGAGAATCAGAAAACTACAAACAATCCTTTCTAGATACGTTCGTACATGAGTTTACCCCAGGACACGCCTATTATTATGAAAAGGTGGGCAATCTGAAATGGCACAACAATCTATTGCTAGAGGGATGGGCAATTTATAGCGAAAACCTACTCAATGAACTAGGATATTATGATGAAGAGATGCAGGTTCCACTAGAGACATATAATCTTTTGCGAATATTAAGGATGAAAATAGATCTAGAGTTACAGACCAATAAAATCACTTTTGAAGAGGCGATTTCGATTTTAATTGAGCAACTAGGCTATTCTTATGATTTAGCAAAGTCTGAAGTACTATGGTACTCACAAGAAGCAACCACTCCAAGCTCTTATTATCTTTGATATTTGAAGATAAAGTCCTGGAGGGAAGTTTATTTGGCAAAAGGGTTTACACTCAAAGAATTCCATGATGCTTTTTTAAATTTAGCTAGCAAAACCCAAAAAGTTGAGGATTTCGACCAATTTTTTACTTAGTATTACTGAAATAATCAAAATGGAAGTATGTGTCATTGGTTCTTATATCAAAATTAATCTTTTGACAAAAATGATTGAATCAATAGAATACTAAAAATACTTCAATGATATTGGTTAATATCTGTGCGGTGTTCATAAATTTTTTCATGATAGGGAAAAATTTATATAAATAAAACAACCATAAAATAACTGATTTTTTCGGTTATTTTATGGTTTTCATATTATATGAGATTTTTAAGTTTTCTGTTAATTTTTTTCTAAAAAACATTACTAAATGTTTTGATGATATTTTTATTATTTACAAATTTTTCCGCAAATCTATAAGCATCTCAACACTAGAACACTCGCAAGGATTACCGCAGCGCGGACATTGCCAGCCTCTATCTAAACTTTCCTGGTACCATCGTTTATAGCGTACATTCAATACCTCAGCTCCGTGCTTCCGGAAAAAGCAGTATGATGGGTCATTTATATTACCTTCAACCGCATGAAGTAAAACATGGGTATTTTCAGCTTCTTTTGCCTGCTTCAGTAATGTTTTTAGGATTATCTCACCTTCATTAAGGCCTTGCAGTCCAGTATCTACCACAACCGTTTTTATATATCAAACATGCTGCATATCAAAACGAACTGGGTTTATATCCACATCATTAGATGTCCAATTACCTCACAGATAGCAAAGTCCAAAGCCTACTAAGTAGCTATCGCGATAAAGTCATATAGCGTTATTTATGCCGTTTTTCTGACAAAGCCTAATATGATGCATAAGCTCCTCTTCAGAAATACATGGAGCCCGATTAGTCCTGGATAAGAGCTGCAGCATTTCGCGGAGTGCCTGGTGGTTGTTAATATCAATCGTCCCAATACTAAGAGATAGCAGGGTATTGACCTCTTGTTTTATTGAGTGTCGAATATCGCTTATTTCACTGGAGGGTGCTGTTCGAGCAATAGATAAACTCGCTCTATTGTAAAAGTTTCTTTCTTTTTCCATAGCCATAACTGGTTAGAGAATAAAAGAGCCACACAAATAGGCGAGAGAATAGGGGAACCTTGGATAGTATATGAAAAAATCGGGTTTCACAAAGAGATTTAAAACTGTGCCTTGAGCGCACCGTGAATCTCTTTGTTATCGCGAAAGTATTGCTGACTATTTTTCTCCAGCTCGGCAGTGTCAATATGAAGCGTATCCTGAAGAGCTGCATCTAGCGGTTTGCGCTCATTAGCCAATTGTGAAAGCAACTGAAATAGAGCCTCTCTACCGTGCGTCTCGACCATATAGGCGACTGTCGCGGAGCATTGTGGATATGTAGCTTTAGGAGTATTTTTTAGTCCCATGTCTAAATCGTCAAGTGAATAGATTGTATCGCTATTACTTTTATTTATATCGGTTATTGAAGTTTCAATATTTACCGCTATTCCTTCATCAAGCCACTTAGGTATGAGATAACCACCGGCATATTTATATCTCAGCATAGCGTGACTGATTTCGTGCGGTACTGTAACGAGAAAGGGAGCATCCTCTGTTTGTACATCATATATGTATATTACGCCTTGTTGATTGTAACCAGACATGAATTGCCCAGGATTTTGGGTATACTTTTTTAAGACTATCATGGTTTTACGCGGAGGCTCCATTTTAAGAGCCTTGGTTATCGGTGCATACATATTTTCCGCATAAAATATAACCCAAGCAGCCTCTCTTTCTGCTTTAGGCAAGTATTTGATAGTAAAGTGCTCCGTCTCGATTGTCTTATAGGTAAAGTTAAGATTGTTGCCGGTTTCTTCTATCACTTGCTCTAAATAGTATCGTTGGTCGCCCCCATAGGTTGTAGAACGAATAATCAACGAACCCACACAAATGACAATCAAAATACTGAAGATTAGCGCTCCACATTTTAAAACGAAAATGTTACGTATAAGGCATTTCTCCTTTGTAATAATATTTGTCTATCTATTTATTATATAGCTCTTATCCGCTACATTAAAGGGATTTTGGTTTTTTATCCAGAAAGAGATCTCTGCGAAAAAGAGCTGAAAGCAGTATCATAAACAGCAAAAATCAACTTGCAAAAATGATTAAGTAGCCGAGGTAATACCACGCCTACTAGGGTAGATGTGGCCAAAAGCTTATTTAATCACTTTTGTAACTATGGAAGATTTACTTTGCACCCTTTTTAAATGTGGATGGATGGATTTAAGATTTCTCACAAAACTTCTGGAAAAATATTATCTCGATCTCGATATTGAGTGGGAAGATGTTATTCAAAGCCCTGGCGAATTTAATATTAACTACATAATTTATATTACTTTTGAATCCGTTAAGGATAAGTTCATGAGTGATATGAAAGAAGAGTTAACGGCGATTTGTAGGGCAGAAGACCTCTCAAGCGAAATCGATTATACTATTTTTACCAACTACTTAGATAGTCATCTATGGTTTGAAAATCAGTCTATCCAGGATCTCTTTGAGAACTGGCAGGAACGATACGAAACCCAGTTGGCCATCAACTAAAAAATGACAGTTGAACACGGCCACAAATCTATGCCAGTAGTGGGGTATCATCTCCATTTACTTTCATCAGATAATTGCTATGTTGGATTATTGCGGATTAATGATTTCGGTCTTTCAGTTTCTTTTTTCGCAAAAAAACATGATTTTTACGTATACAGTAAACGTAAATAGTGTATATCTTAAGTGTAAGCATAAAAAAAGAACCTTTACGGTTCTTTTTTTATGTAAATATATGTTGGCTTGATTACCTCAGCTTCTTATTCGTATAGTTCACACCGTTTATCACGATGGTAGGGTTTTTCTCGAGTTCTTTGAAGATTTCTTGTTCTTCAGAAGGAGCTTGTTTTAAATTAGTGTCATCATAAGTATCCGTGCCGTATCAGTGCCATAATACAGCAAATTTTGGTACTCTATCTTCAGATGTACTAACTCGCATATCTAAATCTCCAAAAAATTTAAATCTATATCCATTAATAAAAGAATCTTTTCCAAATCCTGCATTATTGAATAATTCAAAATAAATAAGTGCTTTTCTTTTATAGCCTTCACCTATAATTTTTAACCCCTTGATTCGTCAGTCAAGGCAACCATATTTAATGCCGCGAATACAGGCTTGAATATATCCTTTTTGACGTCATATGTCGTATGTCCCGACAGTAGTATAAACTTCTCAGAGCCCTCTATTCGTAACTTCATCTGGATTTCCCCAAAAAGTTTTTACAAACATGTCTCATGCATATCCAGGCAAAAAATATAAGCACTCCAATAGCACAATAGCTATACAAAGCGGTCATATATACTTTTTTATCTCCATAAAAAGAAAGGTTAATGGAAAGCTAGACATTTTATGCGCCTTATTGAAAATGGGGGCTGATTTTGCATATGCGACCTACTTCAACTTCTTGTTTGTATAGTCCACACCATTTATCACGATGGTTGGTTTTTTCTCGAGTTCTTTGAAGATTTCTTGTGCTTCAGAAGGAGCTTGTTTTAAATTGGTGTCGTCATAAGTATCAATACCATAGCTAAAATCAAGTACAGCAAACTTTGGCACTCTATCTTCGGATGGGCTTAATTGTATATCTGATTCTCCAAAAAGTTTAAAACGATTTCTCTCAGAAAAGGGGTCTTTTCCCAAATCAGCTTTGGTAAATAATTGAAAATAAACAAACGCTTTTTTATATTCTGGGTTGCCTACGATTTTCAATCCTTTTATCCGTCAATTAAGACAGCCGTATCGAAAAGCATTATTGCAAACTTGGATATGATCAGATTGTCGTCATATGTCATATTTTCAAGCAACAGTAACATAAACCTCTCCGAGTCCTCTATTTGTACTTTCTAAAAGACTCTCTCCAAAGAATTTTTCAAGAGCGATATTACAATAATTACCCATAAAATATAAACCTTCTAGCAAAACAATAGCTATACAAAACGGTCATATATACTTTTTTATTTTCATAGTTTATGTTCAGTAAATAACTGGAAAATCGTTTTATTTATTATCGGATGTTATTATTACGGATGATGGTAATTCTGTATGACTAATATCACTTTTTTCATACATGGCCAATATAGCGATTTTACCCATAATCACACTAAATAGTAACAATAAACTTAATACAATTAAACCAAACGGAATTTTATGATTTTTTACTTTCATATAGAATAATTAAGATTAATTTCAACTTTGTAAGGGGTTATTATTCCTTGCTCTTGGGAATCATGTAAAATGTTTAAGTATGTATGTAGATAAGAATCATCCTTTTCTTTATTAAAATCATATGTATCTGTAATTTTAACCTCCACTTCTTGATTTACTATAGTAACTGCATAATTGTATTCTCATAAAGTAATTTTTGAAAATACATCCAATGAATTTGCACTTCACGTAAAAGAGTTTCCTTTTTTCTTTATAGAATTTGCTATATCATATTGTAAATTTACGTAAGTAGGAGTGGTTTTAAATTTTGTAACGTAATTACTTTTATCATAGTAAGCCGTTTTTGTTGTTCAATCCATTGAGTTCATGAGAAATTCTGACCCATAACGAACATCCTCATTAACAAGTCAAAGTACCCCCCATCCAATAGTGGTTAAAGCCACAGTAGCTGGGTTTACTAATAATCTTTTTGCTTTAGTAATCGGGACTGCTAACATTGCTTTTGCCTCTTTCCCACCTCTATCCGTCCATTTTAACGGATTATTCTTAACATACAAGTACAAATTAAGGGAGTCGATATTTCCAAGTGGGTCTCTTTGCAAGAATCGGTGATTTTGTGCGTCGTAGTATCTCGCTCGAAGGTAATAGAGCCCCGTTTCTCGGTCGTACTCTCGACCGGTATAGAGTCGATTGGTGAGTATGGCGCTACCTGTCTCGGATGTGATATTTCCATACGCATCATAGTCAATAGACTGGATAACATTTCCGCTACTATCCACCACCTTTCGGATACTTCCTTGGCGGTCTTTAAGCGTAGTATATACCTGATTGTTTTGCACGATAGCCTCTAAATCGTCCATCTCACCATCTCCGTAGATATATTCTTTTGTATCCAGGATAATTCCATTCAGAGACGTAGTTTCTTCTAATATATCTTGTCCGCTATATACGTAGGTAATCTTTGTATTATCAGTGAGTGTTTTTTCATATCTTCTACCCAGTGCGTCATAGCTGTATTTTGCTAGGAGCATAGCTGGGTGGGTCACGGTGGTGGTGATAGTTTGTGGAGTAGATTGTGTACAGGTAGCTCCACTTTCTGTGGTACCAGAGCCATCTAGTGTGGACCCACTTTCGGTCACGCTTCCGCTTTCCGTACTGCCACTCTCGGTCGCACTGCCGCTCTCAGTTGTCCCGCTAGCACTTACGCAGTCAGATGTACTACCACTTTGTGTGCTGGTTTCTTCCGAAGTATATGCTTTTTGCCATACCTCGTTGAGTTGGTTGTTGGTGTCGTAGGTGTAAGTATGCTTAGAGTCTTCCAGAAGGTTTCCATTGTGGTCGTATACATAGCTGCCACTTTGACTATCCGATGTGTATTGATTAAGCGCATTAGTCGTGTACGAAGTCGTTTGGGCGTTTTTGTTGGTATAGCTCTGTATATTTCCCGCGCTGTCGTAGCTATAGTTGGCAAATAGAGCACCGCTTTCGCTTTCAGAAGTGAGCTGGTCGCGGGTGTCGTAGGTATAGGCGAAGTTATTTTTGGTGCTGAGATTGTCGGCGGCATTGTAGGTATAGTTTTCTGTAAACAGATTCGTCGCCGATATTTGCGTATTTCTCCCAAAACCGTCGTAGGTGTATTGTTGTTGGATGCCGTTGGTGGTTTTTGTCTGGAGAAATATTCCGTTGTAGGTATTAGAAAGAATTTCTCCATTGGCGCTCGTGGTGACAGTACTTAGCTTGTCGGCTGCATCATAGTGATGGCTAATAGACCGTCCAGATGGATAGATAATCGCATCCAATAGGCTGTCTGAGTTGTAGGTGTACGACACATTTTTGCCATTTTGAGATTCTCGTACAAGCTGGCCGAGTCCGTCGTATTCAAATGTAAGAGGCTGGCTGTTGTCGGAGCTAGTTATAGAGATGAGATGCCCGAGGGCGTCGTATTCTCTGTGAGTGTTTGGGGCCGACTGTACGCCAGTGCCTGCTTGCACGAGTGTAGTGTCCGTTAGGCGACCAATAGCGTCGTAGGTGTATGTTTTTATGGTGCCGTTGGCGTCGGTACTCTTAATAACATTACCGAGTTGGTCGTATTCGTAGCTGTCCGCTGTTTGGTCGGGGAGTATCTTTTTAGACAAGTTTCCAAAGGCGTCGTATTCATACGTGGTCTTGTTTCCTTTTTCATCGGTCGTGGCAATAAGTTGCCGCATCGCGTTGTACTCGTTTTGGCTTGAAGTACCATCTGGATACTGAGTCGAGAGGATATTTCCTAAAAAGTCGTAGGTGTAGCTGGTTTTTTGACCCCGGGCATCAATAGTTGCGATAACTTGCCCGAGTGCATTGTACTCTTTTGAGACCGTGCGAGATGTGTCGGCAGCCACTTGTGTGGTGGCAATAAGCTGTCCGTCGGCGTTGTAGGTGTAGGTAAAGGTATTTTGCACTACGCCAGAGCTATTTAGTGTTTCCTCTTGGGTTTTTTGTCCATTTTTGTCATACGTAAATCGTATCTCATTTCCGAGTGCGTCTTTACTAGAGGTTATCTCACCAAATTCATTGTAGAAATTAGTGGTGGTAGTTTTACCATTTTTAGCTACCGAGATAAGCTTTCCGCTGTTGTCGTAGGTAGGGGAGACGGTAATGGTTTTCCCTTCGTCTACGCTACCGTCGTTGTTTATGTAATACGCTTTTTCTTCCAAGCTCTGTCCTAGTTCGTTGTAGGTGGTGTGTTTCCAATAAACAAGCTTATTAGAGCTAATAATATAGCGCTTTTCATCCACCTTATTGCTATTTTTATCATACGTGAGCTGCAAGTATGAACTAGGGTTGTCGTATAGTTTCACTGGGCGATTGTAGCCATCGTATTCGTATCGAATAGTGAAGCCATTTGGGTTAATTTGGGTGGCGATATTACCATTTTCATCGTAGGTATATTTTGTCTCGATACCCGTGCTATTTGGATTTTGTGTATACCCAGACCCGTATTTTATAGTAGACACGATTCTGTCAAACTCATCATAGGTATAGGTTGTTTTTGACCCATCCTCGTATGTTTTTGCATTCACATTTCCGTTGGCATCGTAGGCGATGTTGGTATGTTTTCTTGATATCGTATACATCATCATTCCCATCGGACCAGGAAATGTATTATCTTGTTTTAGTTCATAGTCTTCTGATATTTTAGTAACGTGGTCCAAACTGTCATATTCATATTGAAGGCCAAAAGTTCAACTACTCGTTCCTGTAAAATTATAGGTGGTATTGTTATTGAAATCTTGATAGGTGTAGTGATAAACTCCAGAAGCTGTTTGTATCATGTTAGTTTCACCAAAATAACCAGGGGAGTAGGTACTTGTATGTCCGAGCGCATCTGTTGTATTTATTAAGTCACTAGCTCCATCATAAGCAAACGATTGTGTTCTTGCACTATTCCCGTCTCCGGTTTGTATGCTAGAGATTAGCGAAGAGCTTCCGCTATAGCTATAGTAGGTGTTTAATCCTGTTGGCGATATTATTTGTGTACGTCGTCAAAGGTTATCATACAAATACTGCGTAGTTATGTCATTAGTGACAGTATCATTTGAGTTGTGATAGTTTTTAACCGTTTCCGACATAACTAATCCCTCATCATTATATGTAGTTTCTTTTCTATTTCCGTTTGGATCTATGTATGCAGTTGGTAAATTACTTCCGCTTTCATATTCCCAAAGCTCTACTAAATCTGCTGCGCTATCTCCTGTATTCATATCAGTTTTTCTGCGTTTTTCTATTATATTCCCATTGTCATCATATTTCCATTCTGTACCATTTCCACTTTGCAATGTTTCTGTTAGGACTTGCCCCATTTGGTTGTATGTGTAGGTAGTAGTGTTTACGCTACCATTTTTTTGCATCACAGCTCTAGAAAGAATATTTCCTTGCTTATTAAACACATATTCTGTGATGTTCCCGTTTCTATCAGATACCCGATTTTTAGCCACATAACTGCCTACTACGTCTCCAGTTCCAGTAGTGGTCTCGGTATCATCTGTATGTATATCTGCGAGCGTGTATTCATACCGTCCGCTTCAGCTTCCATATTGCTGAGATAAAACTCTATCATTTTCGTCGTATGTATTTGTTACGTACACTTGATTTTTAGCATCGATGAGATCCTTTATATTATGAAAAAGAGAATCTTTATCAGCGATAGTGTTGTAGGTAAAGGATATTGTTTTTTGGATGGACCATTTTCCAGTAATAGTGATTGATTTTAGATCGTAGGGCAATCCATTAGACTCTTCATTTCCATAGTAAGCAAAAGTGGCTCCTTGACCATTTGTATCCAAAATTTGTGTAAGCCGATTATCCCTATTATAGCTGTACTGCAAGGTTCTACCTAAAGCATCTGTAACACTTGTTATTTTATTAGACACATCATAATTAAAGGTAATAGTATTTCCTTTAATATCATGAATAGATTTGATACGATTGTTGTTGCCAAACATGTACGTTAACCCTTTTACGAAGGCTATTTTATAGCCCTCATCTGTTTTAGTTAAGTCTGCGTTCAAACTTGCAAGATGATAAAAGTTTACTCAAGAGTCATCGATTGGAGCAAATGTGTGAGATCCATTTATTCCATTCGCATATGTTACGGTTCCATCTGGATTCTTTGTTAATTGCAGGTCGTAATTATAGCTCCAGTTATGTCCTATTATTCCATCATAGTCTATCTGTGAACGATAATTTACATCTATAGTAAATGGCAATACCGTATCTTTCTGTCGATAAATTGTATTGCTATATGTAAATTCTCCCGTTTCAATATTAACGGGGTCAACTTTATTTTGTATATCTTTTTTAGTCTGGACTAGTTGTTTATTTTCAGGATTAGCATTTAGGATTCGATCATCACAACTAAAAGAAAGCGGCAACGAATAACGCGCATACTTAAAGCAAAAGATATTTTTCACGAACTGCATTATGCTAGAAAAAGTGGAAATAGAAGCAGATGTGTTCTCAGGATGCTTATTTATTGGGTGCTCTCCTGGTTGACAGAACTTAGCATCATAATTACAAAAACTATATAGATTCTTAGGGTATTCGTATGTACCTCAACTTGGTTGAGTATTGGTAGATGGTCAACCGTTTACCAATCAATATCACTGATTATATTGGAGCGCACAGCTATAGTCTACAAAAAAGGAGCCTGTTCCTTCGTACACATTATTTATGTTACAACTTGAGGAGTACCAGGATGCTCCATAAAAATAGATTCGTCACTCAGAAGCATTTATGTTTGCCCAATTTGATTCGTAGGTAGCTCTTGTGTCAATTGGATTAGTATCGCTTAAGCTACCATCAAAAAGATTTACGCTATTGAGAAAATGTGTACCGTATCAAAATACATAATTTGAAACAGAAATATTTGAAACGTATTTTTTCTTATTTTGAATGGTAAAAATAGTAGGCTGCACACTTCTATCCCAGCCAAAACCATTCCAATAGTTATATTGAATAGTAATGTTTTTAGTAGTATCAGTCATTGGGGATATGGAGCTAATCATCAGCATACGATAACAATTTGGGTCAATCGAGCTAGCTGAACCGTTATTTGCGTATATAACAGTGTTTCTGGACTCAACTAATTGGCCGCCATAGTATAAATAAGTTGTCGCAACAAATCTGGTATCATCTACACTTACACCTCCGAGCTGGATTTCATACCCATTTTCATATGTCCATTTTTCTGTTCTACCACAGTTATAGGCACCATTAGAGGTAACTGCAGGATAATAATCTGCAAAAACGAAGGAAGGGGATTGAAAACAAAAAAGGACTATTGTAGCTATAAAAACTCAAATAGTCCTTTGAAAGGTTTTATTGAAAAAGAAAAAAAGAGAGAGTATTTTACTTGTATTCATAGACATAAAAATTATGGAATAAACGTAAGCGTCAATTGTAGGACACCTAGAGAAGATGTATTGAAGCTGAGATAATGACAGTAGGAGGTGTTGAGAAATGGAAAAAAGCAACACAAAAGTACGCCGCACCTACACTGCTGCAGACAAAGAAAGGCTTTTGCGGTCATTTCTAACAAGTGGACAAACCATCAAACAGTGGTGCCAGGAACATCAAGTTGGCTTAAGTACACTGCACCGTTGGCGGCAAGATGAAAGAGTAACAACTGCAGTTAGTCCGGTACAAACATGGGCACCGGTTGTTACAGTTTCTGAGAAAGCAAGTACTCTTACTGTAAAAGCTGGCGCATTCCACATAACAGTATCTGCTGATACAGACTGTGAACTGCTAGCCAATGTGCTCGCTGTGGTAAACTCAGTATGCTGAATTTTTCGGCTGCCATTCCCGTTTTCTTAGCTTGCGGTGATACAGATATGCGCAAGTCCATCAATGGACTTGCCGCCATCATCCAAAACAGCTTCGAACTCGATCCCTTTGAACAAGCCTTGTTTGTTTTTTGTAATCGCCAGCGCAATCGATTGAAAATATTAACTTGGGAAGATAACGGGTTTTGGCTGCACTTCAAACGCCTGGAACGAGGTCGGTTCAAATGGCCACTCGCGGGTGAAGAACAGACACTCACGTTAAGTACGGATGAACTCAAAAGCCTTATTCAAAGCCCCGGAATTGAACAAAAACTTCGGCGTACCGAAGTGCTGAAAAGCCGCTGAATCAGGCAGTTTCAGTGGCTTTTCCCATTGTTTTCTGGTATAATTTAAAGTAACAAAATGATCACGAAGCGAGGGTCTTGTATGCCAAGTCAGCAAGAGTTACAAAAAGAAAATGAAGCACTGAAAGCTCGCGTACAAGAACTCGAAATCTTAAACCAATGGTATATGGAGCAATTAAAGCTCAGCCGCCAAAAACAATTTGGGGCTTCTTCTGAGCGCAGTCAACACGAGGATGCAGCACAACTTAATCTCTTCAATGAAGCAGAAGCCGAACGTCAGCCGTTTGTTGCGGAACCTGAAGTAGAAACGGCAGTAGCTGTACGCCCACAAAAGAGCAAACGCGGTGAAAAATATACAGCCTTACCAGTAGAAGTCGTCGAATATCGTTTACCAGAATCCGAACAAGCCTGTCCGGTTTGTGGCGAAGCACTGCATGAAATGAGTAAGGTGATACGTAAAGAGTTAACCATTATTCCTGCAACAGTAAAAATCACTGAGCACGTAAGTTATGTATATAGTTGCCGTCACTGTGAGGCAAACGAAATACAAACACCGGTGCTGACAGCACCGGCACCAAAAGCGTTATTGCCGAAAAGCTTAGTATCACCTGAACTTTTAGCGTACATTATGACACAAAAGTTTGTGAATGCCATGCCGCTATATCGCCAAGAGCAAGATTTTAAGCGACTCGGCGTAAAGTTATCCCGCCAGAATTTATCTAACTGGGTTATCAAAGGTGCCGCGCTGCTCACGCCATTAGTAGATGCATTAAAAAGCCAATTGGTTGCCCATGACCTTTTGCATGCTGATGAAACTGAACTCGAAGTGTTATGTGAGCCAGGCAGACCGGCACAAACAAAATCATATATGTGGCTATACCGTACTTCGGGAGATACCAAAAACTCTATCGTTTTATACGATTACCAAGAAGGTCGTAGCGGTGAGTTTGCCAAAAAGTATTTGGCTACCTACAAAGGGTATTTGCAAACCGATGGCTGGCATGGCTACAAAAAACTCGAGGAACAAGGCGTTACCTTATGTGGTTGCTGGGCTCATGCCAGACGCAAATTCAAAGAAGCGCTGTCCATTATTCCTAAGCCAAGTCCAGAGTTGCCAGAACAAATCGGTATCGCCTACTGCGACCAGCTGTTTGCTTTAGAAAAAAGCGCAGAAGTTTTAACGCTAGAAAAGCGCAAAGTGTTTCGCCAAGAAAAGGTCAAACCTGTAGTGGAAGCCTTTTTCACTTGGATGGAAACCTTCACTCCACAGCCTTTGCCGCAAAGTCTTTTAGGCAAAGCGTTTACGTATGCCCAAAATCAAAAATCATATTTACTAGCCTTTTTAGAAGATGCCCGAATTGAGCTGTCCAATAACCGAGCTGAACGATCCATCAAACCATTTGTCATTGGAAGAAAAAATTGGCTCTTCTGCAATACGCCAAGTGGTGCTAAATCTTCGGCTGCTATCTACAGCTTGATTCAAACCGCTTTAGAAAATGGTCTGAAACCACTAGAATATTTAACGCATGTCTTTACACAAATTCAGCACAATGAGCAAGTGCCGATTCAAAGCCTATTGCCTTGGGCTGAGGAAATACCGGCTCGCTGCAAGTTGCCTCAGGATGTTGCAACAGAAAAGTAAATATTAACGCCTGCTGTATAATGATCCCCATTATATCGCAGGCGTTTTCTATTTCCTATGTGTCCTTGAGTTGACGCTTACGAATAAACAAGCCGGGGAAAGTATAAAACTTATAAAAAGAAAAATCAACTGTTTTTTTGTTTTATGTGAAAAGATTTGCTCTGTGAATCAAACTAACCCAGATATTTAACTGCCACAAGCACTTTTATTTATGGCTTTTTGCACTCAATTTTGATTTGGCTATAATTCCGGTGTTTATATCTAATAAATTTTTTATGCCACAACAAAATTCTGATGTTCAAAAAAAGCTAAGCATCTTTAAAGAAGAGGGACTACTCGTTGAAGATGAAAACGGACAATTGCGACCAGTTGAAGGATGATATGCTACTTTATTGCACAAAGTAACAAGTGATCCTGAATTGGCTCCATCTCTACAAGCGTATTTCAACGGCTTTCCTAAATATGATCCAAGTATACTTTTAAAGCTAAAAAATACATACAGTTTAACCCTTTATCCATTTTTAAAACAACATGAAAAAAAAGACAGCTTGTCAGTTGATTTTGATACCATGTTATTGTTATTAGAAGTAAATAAGCTTGATTTTAAGGCGATAGAAAGAGCTCAGAAAGAATTAAAAGAAAAAACCGATATTTACTTTGAATACACAGTAGAAGGCGAGAAGATTATCTTTGGTATTTTTAAAAATGACCAAATTAAATAAGTCCAGCCAATAAAAAAGCCCGGTAACCCTAATGGTTTCCAGGCTTTTTAACTTATAGCAAGGCATTCAAAATATAGCCATTCTTCGACTGAAGTGCTTGCCGTTTAAGTGCTTCGATAAGATCTTCCTTGGTTGTATATTTAGCGCTTAACAGTTCTGCATCGGCTTCAATTTTTCATTTAAGTCCAAATGCCTCCATTTTTTCTATAACTATTGCTGCACCACATACTTTTTTAATATCATCCAGAGAAACCTTTTTTGTTTTCATCAACACTTCCCATAAAAGAGGGTTTTTATATTTTTTTGCAAAGGATAGAAGGTCTTCGGTAGAAAAATTCCCCACCTTCAATACGGTTGATAAGACTGCTGCATTAGGCTTGTAATCCCCGTATTCTTCAACCAAATATAGTAAATCTTCACGGCAATTAATCTTCCCAGTATTTAGTGTTTCTATCGCAACCGCAGGATCTTTAGATGAATAAGCAAAGATGGCAAGCTGCTCACTAGATAGACTATTTGAATCCAAGATTGCTTGGCGCACTTGTGGATGATATTTATTTACGCTTCAGTTATCACCAATATCTCTTATGTGATCGTAACTAAGCTTACCGGTTTTTATGATTTTTACCCATATATCGGCTCGATCAAGAATTTTCCCAATTAATGATAAGGACGACACGTCTATAAGAGGATTTCCAATATTTTTAATAATATCGTTGAGCTCTCCTCGGTCTATTTTACCTTGCACCTCATCACGCGATACAAATGGAAGGTCATATAATTTTGCAAGAACAGTATTCAATTCGTCTTCAGCATCCTCAAGCGCTGTTTTTTCTCGAATATTATTGCGCTTAACAATTGGTTCTACATTGTGAGGCGCACTTTCGGTATGTGTGGTAATTACTGAAGCACTAGGTGCTTCGCTTACTTTAGCCATTTCAGCCACTTGTACAGGCGTTTCTTCCGTGATAGCAGGTTTCGGCTCATTCTGTTGTGCCACTGCAGCAACAGGAGCAATCTGCTTAGCGCTTAAAATATCTCGCACACTAGTATTTATCGCTTCCACACAAACACCCGTTTCTCCAGATACCGCAAATTCTGGCTCTGCTGGTGCCTGGGCGCTTGTTTTAACTCGCAAACTATCGAGCACATCTTGGGGAAGGGCTTCTACACAAACGCCGGTCTCTCAAGAGACGGCAAAATCCCATTCATCTTCTTCATAGGTACTGGTTGTATTATTCCCTACATTGGCAGTATGTCGGTTCATAAAAAATTGGTAAATAGTAAAGCTTATTTAGTTGTCCAATCCTTGTCTAATAGCATCCAAAATAGTCCAATTGAATTGTCTATTTCGTTGGACAGTTATGTTATGCATAGGCTTCCGTAAAGCTCTCCAGCTGTACAGTCGCTTCTCGCTTCTCTTGGTTTCGCTCAGTTTGTTCAGCTGGCTTCACTACATCCTGAAAGAACGAACGTGATAGCGCGAAAGTATTAAGCTCTCCGTATTGGTCAAGTATCCCTTTGTCCATGAGCTTCATCTGCAGTCCATCCTTATCGATTACAGCCTGGTTGAGCGAACCGTCTGCAGTGTACATCTCCTTGGCAGAGCTACCGGCCAACTTCGCCAAAACATGCCGCGTAAACTGGTCAGACTCCGGAGTTATTTCTTTTTCTAGGTCGATTTTCACACCAAAATTACTGGCAAATCGATTGCATATATCCTCAAACTCATGAAGTTCCTGAACTCCACCCAAAACAGAAAGGCCGGTCTTATCCATATGCTTGAGGAATTTTTCTTCCTGCTTGTTTTTCGCTTCGCCTGCTGGATCAATCTTGCCTTTTAATTCCTCAAGATTGTAAGTTACTACTTCATACTCACCCTTCAGCTGCTCGCGCTTGATTTCCAATGACTTGAGCACTTCGGTAAAAGTACGCAGAAGGTCGCTTTCTTCTGCAGTGAGATCTTGCTTGTTATTTTGCTTTTCTTGCAGACCAAGATAGTAAGGATTGTTTTTAATATCATCCTCAATATCGCCAAGCTTCTGAAGATTGGCAAGGATAGTCGTTTGGTACTGTTTTAGGTCCCCGGCTTTTTGTAAGTCTTGTTCATTGCTGCTCGCATCGGTCTGCGAGAAAAGCTTCCCGTTGATATAGTTCTTTTTCTTTCCTTCCTCGAGCACAGAAGTTCGGTCGCCATCAAAGGCCATATAGCTATTCCCAATCTTCTCATAGCCAGTTGGATCAAGAGGAGGAAGTTTAAGCTTATCTTGGACTTTGGCCAAATCCTGATCGAGATTCTTCATGCGGTCGGCAAACTCGTTTTGCGTGATGATACCGGCATCGGAAAACTCCTTAAGGAAGCTCTTGTATTCGGTATAGTTTCCCTCGCTGCGACCCTTGGACTGCAAGTCATCTAAGATAGCCCCGGCATTCTGCTTGAGAGCCTCTAGAGTGGCCTTAGAATCGTTTAAATCAACACCCTTAAGGTATTTATCCACGATGTCCTGGTGCTGCTTGAGATGGTCGAGAGCCACTTCCAGAAAATGCTTTCGTTCATCATTGGTTTCAGCTTGTTTGTCTACCTTCTCTCCTATACTTGAATTTTTATCCTCTTTCATAAACTGTGTGTACATCTTATCGAGATGTACTTGAGGATTTCGAGAGAAATCCTCAACAAAATCTAAAAACCCAGCTTTATCTTTTGTGCTTGTGTTAGCTAGTTGATTTTTTATTATACTTGCTACCTTATCTTGGTCATTTACTGGTAAGGCGGCCAATTTCTCTAAATCCAAACTCACCAGTTCTTTTTTAAGAGCAGCAGCGGCATTAGATAGGGCAGGGGAGACGGCAGTACTGCTTTCATGGTTTTCAAATGATGGTTTTTCAAAGCTCATATAGGCAATAAATACGGCTAAATTTTATACAGTTTGCCCTATTATTTAAAAAAAGTCAAAAAGAAAAGACGGGATGAGCCCGTCTTCATAGTTTACCATCCACCTTTTCAAAGGCATTGATGAGTTTTTTAAGCATTGCTATATCTTTTTCCTGTTCAGCAATTTGTTCATCAAGTTTTGCTATATAACTATCCGCTATCTTAATATCCAATTTATCCAGCTCTTCCGCTTTAGCCAGTATAGGTATAGCCTGGAGAGCGGTATTGGGAGCCCCAGCAATAGCATCTTTCGCAGATGATGCTAAGGTCATACTAGGCTTCCATTTTTCCGGAGGATTAGCTAAATTTTCTTTTACCGTTTCAAGACTTCCAATAAAATAAATTGCATTTCTTAGTCCCCAAACAAACTTAGGATTATTTTCTTTGCTTCCAAGCTCGTAATATCTCCGAACCATTTCGCGACTATCTGGCTTAAGTTCGAGATATGCACCATTATATAAACGAGGGCTAATAAGCGACTGTATACCCTGGTCGATAGCATCGGGTACAAAAGCTGACTCCGCAGCTGCAGCTGTATTTATAGCACCAGGGACGATGAATAAAACCGAGAAAAAGGCAATTAGGCAGTAAACTAAAATCGTTTTCTTTAGCATTTGTATCACTCCTTTTAATATTTTGTGAAGAGATGAAAGCCAAGGAATACCGATACTGGTATTGTATCTGATATATTCTAAAGTCAAGCTATGTTTCGTTTGCGAGTTTATAATTCGGCAAAATAGAGGTAAATCCTGTAATGTAAAAGCTTTTTAATTTTGCAAAGCACAGGTTAGTAATTATTTCTATAATACCAAGTCTTTGTTATGCAAAGATATGCTACTGTAATCAATTTGATTTTTTTATTTCATCATCTACTCAATCAAAAACAATATCATCATAGCTTAGCTCGTAATTTGGCGAAATAATCCTATTATAGAATTCTTTTCCGATAAACCTCTTTGACAACCACTCTTTCCATTTAGATCACACATATAAAGGTATAATAAAGATAAAACTAACTATTCCCAAAGATAAAACAAATTTAGCAATTACAGAATCAATAAGGTTTAAGAAAAAATATAATATTAAGCACAGAACAATAGCTCAAGTAGTAGCTAAAAACCAAGTAAACTTAGCTAAATTCCCTTTCATATTAGGCACGCTGAACTGTTCTAAAACACCATTAATAACCCTTCAAGACACTTTGAATTCTCAATTATTTCAATCTACAATAATCTTTAGGACAAACCCTTCTCACCTATTTAAAAAATCAAAGAGAACTCATAGTTCATTTTTGCTTAGCGTTAAATCAATACCTATATTTTCGTCGCTTCTATAATCAATTTCATGATTTAATATATTAACATCCTTAGGAAATTTAATTTTGATTGGCTTACCCTTAAAATCTTCATCTGTTATTGTGCTCTTTCCATTATTAAAAATAGCTATTGTATGACTCACAGAAGTCTGTGTAGTTCAATCAATATTACTTATATCGTTAGAAACAGAGACATAAGAAAGTTCTTTATCAGCAGGACTCATTAATCTGATAGCCCACAATATCAAATTTTTAATACATCAAAAAAACTCCATAATAATTACAATAATAATATACACTTACGCGCACCATTTTTTTATCGTCTAGTACTTAAGTCGACTGCTTAATCCATTGTAAATAATCTTGATGAGCCGAAAGAATACGATATATTTTTACTATTTGTTCTTCTTCGTACACGATATAAAAAACATAGTAATTCTCAACCACTAAAAGTCGGTATCCTTTGGTGTTTAATCCAAGCTCAGGAGCAACCCTGCCCATTTGAGGGAAATTTTTAAGCTCTCCAATACGGCTTTCCAGTGTATCTAAAAGAGCATTTGCAGCAGTTAAATTGTGAGGCTGGATATATTCAAAAATGGCGTTTAAATCTGCTATAGATGCTGGCAGATAAATGACACTATAATCCATTTACTTTTGCTCTTAAATTCTTAAAAACTTCTTCGTGTGTTGAGCAGGGCGCATTTGCTTTGTGTTCAGCCTCTGCCACGGCTAATTGTGCATACAAATCCCTTCTTCCCTTTAGATTCTCAAACTCTTCATATTGACTCTGGCTAATTGCCACAAAACAAACCTCACTATTTTTTAGTACAAAAACAGGTTTATTTCCTTCTACAATTGCTTTTATTTCTTGCGGTTTTCTCATATCAGATACTTGCCGAAAAGCTGGTATTGTCATTTTATTCATACCTCCTTTTAATATTATGCCTAAACTATGCCTAAATTATATCAAAAATTAGGCATATAGCAAGCGGGAAAGTTAAAAAAAGGGGGGATAAAAACAAAGCGAGAGTCTCACTATAAGTAAGATTCTCGCTTCATAATCCATCTTTTTTCGTTGACATATAAAAGATATTAGTATAATTTCCTCGCTGGAAACCCTATTTTTTGCGAAAAAAGAATAACGCTCCAGCTAGCCGGTATAACTTACATCATCTAGGCTAGAGATGTTAAGAAACTCCGTTCCTATCTATGGTGATAAAATGAGATTCAGACGGTAAGGGATTTTTCAGTTGAGCCATAAAGTTACATTTCCCTTTGGCCGCATCTGGGTCGAATGGAATACCAAGGTCTCAAAGTTTGCACTCTGTAAACGAATAATCCCTTTCCACATATTCGCTAGATAAATTGTCCATATTAACAGGTATGAGCATTGGTTTTGATCCTCTCAATAACATACCTATCATGAAAATGCCAAATACTAATTGATTATGTTTCTCACGAAATCAAAGCAGTATTCCGGCTCTAGGATGATATGCTATTGGGTACCACGCCACACCCGTATTCGGGCAAATATATCTTGCTGGTAGAATGTGGTCTCGAGAATCATCCGGAACACCGAGCATTGCAATCTCTTCAAATCTTTGAATAAGTGATTCGGGTAGTAAATTTTTTTCCATAAACAAAACGGATTAACAATAAAATTATTTTATGCCCCATAGATGGGGGAGTGGTTTCTTTAAATCCTTGCTTTGAAATGTGGTTATACATAGCTGCTGCCGGTTACTCTTTTTCGCACCAACTACATTCTATTAAAAATAGAAAAACACCTTTGTAAGCGGTATTTCTTGCGAAAAAAGAATAGGCTTATAGCATACTGTTATTGTCTATATAATGCTATTGTAGGCTAGGAAATTAAACAAAATGCAGCTTCTCCGTCCTTGACGGTAAATCTTTTTTGAATAACCATCTCATAGTCTTCCTTGCTCTCATAGAGTGGGAGTCAAAATGAGCCAGCTAAACATTCAACAAAAGAGAGGTCTCTTTTCACGCGATAACTAGCAAATTTTCCATCCTGGATGCAAAAAAGCTTCGGCTCTGGATTTCGTAACGTTGCACCAAGCATAAACACCGATGATGCAAGATAACCATGTTCTTCCTCGAATCACAAAAACATTCCAAGTGTAGGGTGATACACGCAAGAATACCAGACCGTATCGCAATCCGGACTAATATATTTAGCTAGTAACAAGATCTCTTTTTTATTTATAGGTCATCCGAGGTTTTCTAATACTTCATCGAATCTTTGCATAAGAGATTCTGGGAATAAATCTTTTTCCATAAAAAAAGGTTGATTAGTGATATTACCTACATCGCGCTTATACAGCCATACAGCAGCTATAGGCTATTCTTTTTCGCATCGAATACCTTCTGTAAAAAGCGAAAAAACACCTGCAAAATAGGTGTTTTTTTAGACTTAAAGCCTGTATGTTTTCGAGCGCTTATTGACATAAATACGCAAGTGATTATGATTACTTTTGCGAAAAAAGGAATTGAACATCGCATTTTACACAGCTAAAAGCATTGTTTAGCTAGAAAGCATACCGGCTTAATCTTTAGATTTTTCTCTGAATTGAACAAGACTACCCGTCCCGTCATTTTCGGAAGAGTACTTTTTACTGACATCCAAAAACATTTGATACATGTTTTCTTTGTCGGTAATTAACTTATCGAAAGAACCCAATGTTCTTTCTGTGAAAGAAGTATCTCGCTCAACGTAACCGCAAAATAGCATTCACTCTCTTGAGGCGATAATTCTTGGTTCATGGTCATAGATGAGCGACCCAATCATAAACATACTAAATTCCATTCGATCTTCCTTTTCTTCAAATCAAAGGAACAGGTTGAGGTTTGGATCATACATCGTAACATACCAAGTAAGACCAGCTCGAGGAGCTCTATACTTTGCAACTACTGTTAAGTCTGATAAAGAAGCTTGCGGTGCCTTTGCTATTTCTTCAAATCTTTGAAGAAGTGATTCAGGCAACAATTGATTTTCGTAAAACATAGTAAAAACAATTAAATAGTAAAGTGTTGCGGTATCGTAAGATACCAAGCGCTTAGCTTGATGCTTTTTGCTAAATTATGCCCTGGCGGGAAGAATGCATGAACAATCCTTTTTCGCATCGTATACATTCGTGAAAACACTAAAAAACACCTTTTTGAGAGGTGTTTTTTTAATCTTCATGAGGATATATTTTGCGAAAAAAGAAAAAGCTTATGTATAGACTCGTGTCTATAATAAAGACTCTTTCCGTCTTATAGAATAAAAAGGGTTACTAGTGTTATGGCTATTTCGCTTTTCAATATCTAATTCAAAAGTAGCCATATTGCTTTGAATTGGTTTTCCTAAAAACTCGATGTGTGTTTCCCCAAAAGAAGCATCTCTCTCTACATGATAGCTACTTATTCTACCATTATTTTCTATGCAGATAATTCGAGGCTTGTCATCATGCAAGGTGGTTCCTATCATAAATAGTGCCGTCTTTAACTGTTTCTCAGATTCTTCAAATCAGAAAAAACTGCACAATAAATGGCTATACGCACTTGCATACCAAACCTTATCGCATTCTTTACTGGTATATTTCGCTATCAAAAAAGATTCTTTCATTGACTCAGGCGGATCGCTATTTTCAATTTTTTCAAATAGCTGAAGAAGTTTTTGTGGTAATAAACTGTTTTCCATAATCAAATTGGATTACTAATTAAAATTAAGACCGGAAGTATTTTATCTAGATGAGTCCAACATGAGCTTTTCTTTTTCGCATTAAACCTATTCTGTAAACAATAAAAAACACCTCCTGCAGATGCTTTTTCATTGTTTTATGCCTTCAATTTCTCTAGCCTATGAAGTTCTTTTGTGTTCCTTCATGAGTTTTCCATCCACCAAAAAAGTCGCGCTGCAGTTCGTCTAGTGATGAGAAAAGAAAGCTCGGGGCGAATGGCTCAAACTCCGGTTTTGCTTTAAGTTTCGAGCAAAGATACGGTAGTAAATCCATATTATCAAGAATGATATAGGTTTTAACTGCTCTTTGATAGCCATATTTCTCTTGAATAGCCCCCACCGTCGCGGCCTCACAATGCCAAAGTATTTGTTTTACGAGACGGTTGAGGTCATTGCCCCGGTGGATCTCTGCCACAAACAAATAGTCACGGTCTGTCCCTTCGATTTTCGCGATTATATCGGGCGTTATAGAAGTACGCGCGAGCTGTATTTTATTTTTAGAACTCAAAGAAAACTCGGATTTCCCCTTATTTGAACCCACCATATCAAAATAATAGTCCACAAACTCAATTTGCATTTGCTTTGCTAAAGCCCATTTAAAAAATTCTATATTAAACCGAATCGTAGCCTTGCGGTGCTCATAATCAGCATGAAAAAGGGTAGAAAGGTTTTTAGGAAATTTAACTTCGCAGTAGGGGAGAATAAGGCAAGGCAAATTATTATAGAGCTCCGCTCCTTTGGCCTTTAAATAGAAAAAGTGCTCAAGCTTTCCTTTACTAGCAGATAGACCAAAGCCAATAGAGTCAATAAAATCGCCTTCTTTTAGCTCATTTAAAGCAAGACGTAGGTTGGACGCGTGTTTTGCTAACCCTAAGGCCAACATTTGCGAAATAGTGAGGTACTTAAATCGAGCCAAAAGCTCTATGGCTTGCTGTTTTCGTTCGGTGAAAGGTTTTATCATAAGCGCAACTCCTTAAAAGTCCTTAAATAATGGGGTTTTGGGTTGTGGCTCTTGGGCTTTGTGTTCTGTTTGCTCTTCTTCTGTATCTGAGTCCGTTGTAAAAATGGTTTGTATATTGCCTTTAAACTCATAATAATTCTTAAGCTGATAATCAACAAACCCGCTCCAGTCCCAGTTCTGAATCTTAGTATGTGCCTTTAGTACAATATCAGGAACGGAAAGAGGAAAGTAAGGCTTTTCGCCAATTTTAGCGATAAAATTACCGACCTTTAACGCTTTAAGTTCCTCGGGCTCACAGCTTAAAGTTTTACTAAGCAGCGCAATATTTTTAGGGTCTTGCTGCTGGCCAACTATTTTCACAGTCGTATTTGCAAAAACAGCGTCTTGGGTATCTGTATCAATTTGATTCGGGTACTGACATGCAAGGGTATAGGCTATTTTGTATTTTCTAAGCTCGGTTAAGCCTTCTTTAAGAATTTTGCCGCCAACATAGTTTTGAAACTCATCCACAATCAGGCTTACAGGCACTCGATCATTTTCATCTTGACTGTCGCGCTGCAGCGCTAAAACAGAAATGATGCCCAATACAAAGCGCCCGAATGCTTCACTAGCATCGCTCCCCATGGACCCTTTTGAGAGCTTAAAAACAATCAATTTCGGCTCTTCCTTATTTAAAATCTTAAATAGGTCTATCGTGGTTCTGCCGGTAGTGATGTTCACGAACACGGACGAATTGAGTAAAGACTGCAGCTTGGTATATATACTCATCTTTGTTGCTCGATAAGAGTTATCGTTGAACTTATTTTCAAAAAAGCGCCTATGTTGTGCAAATGGCGATTGCTTGCCCAGCTCCAAAAAAGGCTCAGCTATTCCATCACTATCCACAAAATCCTGCAAGTCAATAAAAGACGAATGCCCCTCGCGTAAAAGTGTCGCTACGCAAGGGGTAAAAAGGGCTTCCATTTGAGTTGAGAGTCCAGCATCAGCTTTAAGAATTGATGAAAAAACTTTGCAGAGCTCTTGGCTTAACCGGTCAATGTTTCTTTCACTCGTGTCGGCTGTTTGAAGAGGATTAATGCATGGTGTAAGAACTTCATCCAAAAACGGGTCAAAATAGATAATATCCTGGTAGTCTAGCCCCTCAGATAAAGCCATTTTAACGGTTTGTTCAGCCAAATCACCATTAGGATCGATTAGAACAACATGCCCCTTTCGATGCTCTTTTTGTATTTCCGAAAAAGTGATAAATTTGATTAGCTCGCTTTTACCAGATCCACTCGATCCTGTTATATAAGTATGTTTAGCGCGGTCACGCGCGTGAACATAGCACCATAACTTTGATTGCCCAAAAAATCTGTCAAGCTTTTTCGCACTGCTGTGCGATAAAAGATTAAGATACCCAGTAGTATTGGGTGGATAATCTTTGCAGAAGTCTTCATAATCTTGTAGGCTTGAAATACCAAGCCGGTTTTTCAAATAATCATGTAGCGAATAAACAGCATCGGGTTCAATAAATTCGGGGTCGTCATAAAATCGTCTTTGTGGATTTTTTTGGGGTTTCCAGTCTAAATGTTTCAATTCATGTTGTCGAAGAAAATCTCTGTAGGGTATAAAGGCTTTTACCTCCAACTTAATTCGTTCGTTATCATCTAAAACATGGTGGAAACTATGTCTTAAATCCATAACCTTGCCATAGTATTCTTGGCTTATTTTATCTATAATTTCCTCAAATTGAGAGATTTGAATTTCTCCTAAGATATCAAATTCCTTATCGAGCTGGGCCTGATTTCCGAAAGGTAAACCAAGTATTTCATAAGCTCTCCGTAGTTTCCAATCTATTTTTTCCAAGCCGACCCCTCCTGGTATTTATGATAGTATTTCTATAATTCTTTTAAGGCTTATTTTTATAACACTAAAGATGCTCAATTTTTTATAGTTCATCTAGTAGGCGAGCGAGCTTTGCTCTCTCTGCCTTTTTTTCATCCTCTTTTGCTTTAAGACGAGCCTCTTCTTGCTGTATGATTCGAGTCCTATTTTGTTCGATATGAACTTCAGTCTCTTTCTGTTTTCGCTCGATAGCCTCTTGCTCATCAGATATTCTACCAAATCTAAGAAAAGCACCAACACAAACCATAAGGCAAAGCGCTTCGAAACCAATCGCGAGCCAAAAAAGGTCATTTGGCACTTTTCCTAAGACGAGTGGCCAAAAAACTATAAAAAATGCTATTAACGAATACATAATATAGTTTACTGCTTCATTTTTCTTCTCTTTATTATCCATTCTTTTTCGCCTCCATTTCTTTTACCTTACGTGCTTTGGGGGGTCTTCACTTGCGGTCGGCCAAACTTTTTTCGTTTTTTCAACCTATACACACCGTATGTGTTTATAGGTGTTCTTTTGCAAGTACTTAAGACAATATTTTTACAAATTTTTATTGTTGTTCCCCATTTAAAACACTAGGGCAAGTATTCGTGCGGGTTCGCGCAGGTTTTTTAAATTCAACTCTCATATCCTTTAGTTATATCTCTATATAACTTTTAAGATATTCGATTTTTTATAGTTCATCTAGTAGGCGAGCAAGCTTTGCCCTCTCTGCTTTCTTTTCATCCTCTCTTGCTTTAAGGCGAGCCTCTTCTGCCTTTAAAACACGCTCTTGCTCAATTTTGCGAACGTGGTCGGGAGTGATAAGAACAACCTTTTCCTCTTTAGTAGAGCTCGTGCTCATTATTTCTTTGTAGATACCAAAAGGTAAAATTATGGTTAGCACTATTAAGCAATAATTTAATCCACCCTTTGCACTCTCTGGTGTATCTATAAAAAATCGTAGGTAGACCAATGCAAAATAAAATAAAAGCAGATATACCCAAGAGCCCTTATTTAAACGTCCTTCGTCTTCGTTATTCATCATTTTTCGCCTCCATTTCTTTTACCTTGCGATAAAAAGTTGGTTTACTCATGCCAAGCAGCTTTATAGCCTCCACCGCTAAGATTTCATTATTCCTCCAGCGCTTAACGATTGCCTCAAAATCTTCAGGGGTTTCCGCTTGCGGTCGGCCAAACTTTTTACCATTTTTTCGGGCTACCTCAATCCCCTCTTGCTGCCTTTGTAAAATACTTTCACGCTCAAGTTCAGCAAGGGCTCCAAAAAGAGTTAAAACAAACCTGCCTTGCGGGGTGGTCGTATCTATTTTTTCCTTTAGAGATATTAAGTCTACCCCTTTATCTTTAAGCATCTCTACAATGTTTAAAAGGTCTTTTGTACTACGGGCAAGTCGAGAGATGCTTTCAATATAAAGAACATCACCTTCTCTCACAAAATCCAACATTTTTTTAAGTTGAGGACGCTCAGTATTTTTTCCCGATAGCTTTTCGGAAAATAATTTTTCAACCCCCTCTTCGTAAAGTGCGTTTTCTTGGCGGTCCAAATTTTGGTCGAGTGTCGATACTCGCATATAACCTATTTTTGCCATATTTCTCCTCTCATTTTTATTAAAATACGTCTCAAAAATATTATATCACTTTTGATACGTATGTAAAGTATTTTATGGCACTTTTGATACGCTTTTTTAAAACGGCTCAAAAGGTAGGATTTTTGATACGCTGATGTTTTAAGAAAAACCACATTTTAAAGAAATGTGGTTTTTCGTCTTTTTAAATTCTGCTTTAACTTCTCGCGGCGGAAGTCCACACGGTTGTACGAAGTCTACTCGTTTTTTTTTGCAATAGAGGCTTTCCCACAATTTCAGTTTGCATTTTATATAACAATTCATACAATCACGCATACGAAAAGAGGGGTGAAGGCCTTTTTTCGCAAAAATATAGATTAGTATTTCCTATGCTAATCACTATCACATTAAATTTATCTCTTTTTTTGAGATAATCTCTAGCAGTAGTTTTTGAGGGAAAGCTACTGCTTTTTTTATGCGCAGACACCGCTAAAAATACCCAAAGCACAACTATTTGCGCATTCATTTGCTTTAATAAAAAAATTGACATTTTATAAAAAAGGTTTACTGTCATTTCGTTTATCTACTATCTAATTCATAAATATGGTACGAAATCGTATTTTAGCGGGAGTATGCTTAGTTAGTATACTTTTAACGCAAACAACATTAGCCTATAATCTAACCACTACAGATACTGCTATTGTGGAAAAGCTTACTACTCAAATTGAAAAACTTATTACACAAAAATGAGAATCCAATAGACAGAAGATTATAGATATATTAAAAGCAAAACAGATTAAAAGTTCTGAACGTATATCTGCCATACTTGGATGAATTATAGATAATTTAGGCTTTATAGCTGATGTTAATGATTTGAGTAATAAATTAACAGATAGTAAGCCTACTACTAAAATTACCAATACTAACTTATCACAGACATCCACTGACACTATTAATACAATAGAATCTTTTAAATTAAACACTCCTTTTAAACTAGGGAAATGACAATATACCATAAAATGAGCTCACACTTTCAAAATGGTTTGAACTCAAGATAAAGATTCTGATTTCATTTTTCCTCAAAATGGTCAATTTTTATTAATATGGGTTTCTTATACTAATACTAGTACAGAAAATGTTAACAATTCTTGATTATTTACCTTAAAAGATTGAAATAATTTATATAAAGAAAGTACTAAAGCTGCAATTTATGGATTACCTCAATTTAATTCTATTTTTGGCACCCATTGGGATATAATGGATACTAATTACAGGGATTACCATTGGCCATTTGATATCCCAGCAGGAAAAACAAGAGAGTTTGTAGTAGGATTTGATGTACCTAGCAAGTTTTCTGATGATGCAGTTGTCACTATAGACGACTTGAGCGAGAGAACAAGTAATGATTTATGAACTCTAATTAATAAAAAAACTATCTTAGTAAAAGATTTAAAGTTTTAATTTTTCTACATAGAAAAGACTATATATCCTCTCTATGAAGAAGAAATTCTGCCTTGAGCTATTGAATCAGAAATACCCAAACGAGAAACTCTGCATAATAAGCAGAGTTTCTTTTTGTTAAGGCCTCCTTCTTGGGTCTCTTAAAAGTTTGTTAAATCTTAAGTATACCTTTTTTATACTCGTATACTAAGTATACTTCTATATATAATAAGGATATCATTGTATACTAACAATAGTATCTTATCGGTTAGCATTAGTAATAATCTTTACACTATTCTGCTTGTATCTAATTTTTACCTATGGTATACTGAAAATATACAAATATACTAAGTATACGCTTAAGAAAATCGGTATTTATCAAATATACCGCGAATAGAGGAGGCTGCACAAAATGGACGGAGAAATGCAAAAAGAACCCAAAGACACGACTATTAAGGTATTTTCGGACACTCGGGACAAACTGAAGGTGCTCACGGATCGCGCTGGCAAGAATAGCGCCAATGATTTTCTCAATGAGCTCATGGACGTATATGAGGCTACCAAGCTTCGAGATGACGGTGGTATAGATATTGTGGAGCTCTCACAGCTGCAGCACCACCTTCAGCGGATAGAAGCAGTATACGTGAGTATGGCGAAAAGCCGGTTTGATATACAAGAGCAGGCCAAGACTAATGAACAAGAACTTACAGAGAATATAAAAACTCTTAAAGCTGAGCTGATCGACACTCGCGAGACCGCAAAGTCTGAAGCAGAAGCAGCACAAGCTATGGTAGAAGTGTTTAAAGCTGAAAATACGGGTTTATCCGAGCAGACAGATAAAGCTATTGCTGATAAACTACAGACACAGCGAGCCTATGAGAAGCTTGAGGCTTTCAACCAGCAGCTGCATGCTCAGGCTGAAGAACTAAAAAATACTACCGTTCGTGCCCAAAAAGAAGCGGCAGAATCGCAAGAAAGCGCCCGGATAGCTAACAGTGAAGCAAGCGCTGCCGAACGCGAAAAAGAGGCAATTCAAAACAAATTAGTCTCCGCAAATAAAGAAATAGACCGGCTCCAGCAAGAGCTCCGCTCCGCTAAAGAACTCATTGAAACTCAGAGCAATAAAGCTGAGGAAAACCGAGCTGCACTACTTGAAAAACTGGATAATGAACGCGAAATGAAAAACCAGGCTATTGGCCAGCGGGATATTCTTCTTAAAGAAGTTGAGCAGTATCGCAAAGACCGCGCCGAGGATAATCAAAAAATAAACCAGTTACAACTGGAGATACTTAATCTAAAAACTTCCCTACAAACTGAAAAAGAGTAAAACAATAAACCGCATTAGAAAATGCGGTTTTTCTTTGTCCAAATTTGTATAAAATTGTCTAATAGGTATCCAATTTACTGTCCAATCTAATGTCTAATCCAATTGTACAGTTATTGTTTACGTTTATAGTGTACGTTTTATTTTACACATCGAAAACTCACATAAGGATATGAAGTTGAGGCATCCCAATCTAACGTAAGTGCAAATACTCCCGCACCAATTCCATTAGCCCACGCGCCTCCTCGAAGAAAAACATTATTGGCAGTCGAAGAGCTCCAAATTTTACCGATACCATTACTTGCATTAAGGTTTGCGGTTGCCGGTCAAATATTTGCATAGCTATATCCACTTTTAAAAGCACATTGTGTAGCGGTATCTGCACCAGCGGCATAAAAGGAATAATTTCCATTTCCTCCACACGCATTTGATACTAAATTAAATCCATTATCAAAATTACTCCCATTTAATGTATTAGCCTTATTTACATGTTCCCAGACATCACCGGCTAAATCCCAGATAATTTGCCCATTAGAAAGAGTGAGAGTACGTCTTTGCCCCTTATAGGCTTGCTCTATATCAGAAGAATAATTTCCATAAGAACCATCAGATGTAGAGGCTTTATCACCGGTATTAATATATCCTTGCGTATCATCTACGCTCGCAACAAGTGTTCCATACGGCGATTCATCGTTATGCCCACTATATATGTATCCGCTTCCGACAATACCAGATGACCAGTTGCTTCCTACGCTTTCTGCGCTTCGAGCAATCGTCATCCATTCGTTGTTGGTAATAAGATGATATCCTGTCCCCATAGATTTACAAACGGCAATAGCTTGTGTTTGCGAAAGGTTTACAACCGGTATATCAACCGCATTTGATACGATTGTTTCACCAGTAGTGTAATTATGGCTATTATATCAAGTGTTAGCCACTCCCCCAGCCACTTTCGCCTCATACTTCATCACGCAAAATCCTGGCTGCAAAAAATCTGCATTCCCCGGTATAGGAATATATCCTGTTGGACAGGATTTTGGGGCATTAAAGTCAGATTGCTTTGCAAGTAAGCTCCATATAGATCCTCCAAAGGCAAAGCCGGTTCCGGATAGCTGCTTGCTATCTGAGAAAATAGCCGTAAGACCGCTATTAGTATTAACAATATCTAGTTGAGAGTTGGGATATGTCTTTTCTATAGGTGTTTGAATTGTTCTGTCTATAAGCACTCCAAGAAGATTTCCTTTCGTAAATGGTGTTTTACTATCGGCATATGCCGTATTTGCTATGTATGCGGTCGGATTTTCTTTAAAACCAAGTAATTGATAACTCCCCAATTTACTATCCGTGGTATATGTATAATATGTATTATCCTTAGGGTCTTTTATCTCAGACAAATCAATCGTTCGAGCGCTATTAGCTCCAAAGTTTCCTTGATACCCAATCACACTTCCGGAAGCGATTAAATCTACTCCATTCTCTGGTTTAGGAAGAGGTTTTCCTAAAGATGTTTGCATCTCCATTTTACTCACTATAGTAGTTAGATCGGTTAGGCGAGTACTGTTTCGAGCGGATAAAGTAATGTTTGAAATGATAGAAAAAGAAATAGTGGCCAGTACCGCAAGTACTGATATTACCACGATGAGCTCAACGAGAGTAAACGCTTCTTGTTTTTTCATACTCATATACGAAAAATTATGTTTATAAAAACACTTTAATCTTATATTATTTTTATTGTTTTACAAGAATGTTTTTATCTTATTTACTAATAATCATCTCTCGGGTTAATTGTCCAATTAAATCACCGAATTGGATATTTTTAGACACTAATTAGACAATAACTGTACAACGTAGATATTCTCTTAATCCCTCCGCGCCTCCCCAACTCCATAAGCGCTTTCTAAAAGCCATTTAAAGACATAAATAAGCTGTCCAAAATTGTACATTTTTCTTATAAAAAAGCAAGGTAGTATCAAGTCTCCACCTTGCTTTTTTAGTGCGAAAACCGCGACAGGATAGCGCCTTTATTTCTTAATTTTTAAGGCACATGAATACTTACGCTATTTTAGATAATACAGTCTGCTTTGACCTTATCAAGCCCACTGTATCCACTAATCGTGCCCCCGCTTTTCAGCAAAACAATGCTTATTATACCTGCGGTGTAGAAGCTTTTTTACTTCAAAATAATGCGATAAATGATGTTCGCTTTATCACAAATACTATTGCAGATATCGTTCGCAAAAAAGCAATTGAAATGCCTCTTTTTAATACACAAACACTCACAATTAATGGCGAGCCAATGCTACTTGTTGATAACAGTGTTTTTATATCACTAATGCTATTAGAGGAGTACTAACTCCTCTTGATTAATAACAAAGATAAGCCCCCTAGCAAGAGGCAGGGGGCTTTGGTGGCTCCGTCAGAGTACAACTAATAATCAGCACTTCAATACTACATTTTCCGCATAAAAAAACAAGGTAGTACAGAAGTCTCCACCTTGCTTTTTTACTTAGAAAATGTGTCAATGCTTTTGCCTTTTATTTCTTAACTTTTAAGGCATATGAATACTTTACAAGCTCGTTGGCATATCGCCAAACTTCAGATTAAGACAAAATCTATGGTGGCTGATATTCTTTCCCAATCATCTAAATCTGAACAAAAAGATGATAGTTTTGAATTTGCCTTTAACCCTTTTGATGAGGAGCAAAGCGGAACACCAGCCGACTTCGATTATACTCAAAAAAAGTATGGTATCAACAGTAAATTTAAACTTCTTTTTGGCTTAGAAAGTGATGAAGAACTAAATTACTTTGTTCATTACATCTGCTTAGTTTTACACGAGAAATCTAAAGAAATGAAACTAGACCGGCTACAAATAGTATCATACAACGGCGTAGTCCTTTGGTGTATGGATATGTATGAAGTAGTATTGTTTACCCTTGAATGAGAGCTAGCTAACTAGCTCTCATTTTTATACCAACCGCCTCGCAACTACAAAAACTAAAAGTGAGGTTATTGCTCGGCGGTCGATATAAAAACAAGGAAGGCAGCCGCGTCAAATAATCGCGGCTGTAAAAGCGCACTCCCCTACCCTACAGGCACACATTCACAGTCCTACAGAGCGCCGTTCCACTCACTCATCAACCAGCCAGAGGCCGTCCCCGAATATAGGAGTGATAACAAATATGAGTCGAGGCAACGCTAGTAGATGAGATGAATACTTGGAAGACCGAGTATATGAGGGGAGTTGAATTACGCACGAGAGCACGAATGCACTGATTTCCTTGACATTTTATGTTTTTTTATATACTATCAAACCGTGTTCCAAAAAAACTTCCATAAACACTACTATAAAAACCGCAATTTATTGCGCAGAAATGGAGGTCTCGCCAACTATGAGTTGTGAAATTTTCCCATCAACAACTTCTCTATAAATATATTATACCTGTAGGATTTTAGGTATAAATCTTGCTAAGTAATTCATTTTCTACAACGGATTTCTATATTTAAAAAAACATATAAATCCGCATAAAAATTAATGGATTAAATAAAAACCATAAAAAGCCTGAATTTGTCGATATTGAAGAACTGGATATATACGACCCGAAAGCTGCTAAAATCATAACTCGCTACGAGCGAGCTGTGGAAAATACGAAACTGATTTGGAAATCTACTGGAAGAAACGCCAATTAGACGATAAGAATTATGCTTTCAGCCCCCTGCTTTTCTTCCGTATTTCCCGTGATTTTTTTAATATCTTAACGCAATGCAAGCTTATGATTTCTTTTGTAGTGAATATTCTTCAACCATTAAAGGCTATATGGCGCTACTGGAAAGAAGCCCAGCGACGAAATTGAGAACTTTTTTTTTCAAAACTCGCCTATGGGCTTTTATCCGTGGAGCCGATAGAGCGAGACATACTTTTATCACTGGATCAAGCGGAAGCGGAAAAAGCGAATTACTAAAATTCCTTATCTATGCTGACCTAAAAAAGCCAAAAAGGAAAACTCATTTAGTTCTTATTGACCCCAATGGCGACCTAGCTGAACAAACCGTAAAAATGGCATTAGCATCCGGTATAGCTCCTGACGATATTATCTACTTTGACCCGTATCTATCCCCTACTCACACCCCATGTATTAATCCTTTACAAATCAATGATAAAAGCGAAAAGAATCTCGACCGCTTTAGCCAAGAAATATGCAAAGTTTTTGATGCAATACTTAATGCTGATAGTGGGTTAAGTATCCAAATGAAGGCCTTATTTATACCGTGTGTTACCTCTCTACTCCACCACGGAAATGCTAGTTTTATCGACCTACAGAGGTTTATGGGTGAAAAAACTAATGAACCGTACATAAATATCGGAAAAAAATCTCCAATATCAACCCATTGTCAATTTTTTAATTTTGGCTTTCATGAGAGCGTCTATAAACCAACAAAGGCTAGTATTTATACTAAGCTTCAGTCCTTGCTCAACTCTTCCGTATTCGTCAATATAACAACCGGAAAAACGACAATTGATTTATTTGAAATTTTAAATAGCAGAAAGCGAAAACTTATCGTTTTTAAGCTTTCCAAAGGAGCTATGGGAGCTGAAATTTCTGAAGCCTTTGGGCGCTTTCTTTTGGGTATTATCTCAGTTATTGGTATGCAGCGGAGTGATTTAGACGAAAAAGACCGCATACAGGTAAACTTACTGGTAGATGAATTTCAAAACTATGCCGGTGGAAAAACCCTCAAAGAAGCGCTCGCTGAGTTAAGAAAATACAGAATAGCTGATACTTTAGCCTGCCAGTACCCAGGGCAATTGGATAATGAAACTCAAAAAGCAGTCTTTTCTAACACGCACATAAAAATTATTGGCCAACAACAAGATCCATCCAACATCTCTTTGCTTTCTAAAGCTATTGGAGCACCGACTGAAAATATAAAATCACTTTCGTTAGGTCATTTTTTAGTAAAAAACGGAGAGAAGTCTTTTTTCAAGTTGACCGTTCCGAGTATGGTAATAAAACGCCATCGCGAACTTAGTAAAGAATCATGGCAAAACTTTATTTCACTACAATTGGAAAAATACTATCGCCCAAACCCTACCCAATCTGATATAAAGCCACTTGCCGACCTTAATAATGCAGAAATTCCGGAGACATTAGAAATCCCAGAAATTAAATCTCCTCGTTATACCAACTTTTAATGAGTAAAAAATGAATAGACCTTTTACCGAACGCCAACAGAAAATTCTGGAGCTGCTTGCTCGATTCAAATACCTCACTGTATCACAAATGATTAGCCTACAAATTGCAAAACACGCGTCCAATTTGCGCCTTTCCCTATCCATGTTTGTAGATGCTGGATATATTGATAAGCTTACCTTCGCTACTGATCCGAGCGTAGGTAAATTGGAATATTTTTATTGCCTTACAAAAAAAGGCTCAGAAATTCTTTCAGAGGCATATGAACCAATTTATCCAAGTTGTAGGATAAAATACCCTAAAAGTAATAATAATCACTTCAGTCGTGACTATAATCATCGCAAAATAACTATTGATTTTCATGTGGCCTTTTTCCAGTGGGCATTAAAAAATCACATTGATGTGGCTTTTGTAGACTATTATTTTGATACTATCGGCGCTAATAGTGGTAGTGAAAGAAAATCTACCCCATTGGTATCAAAAAATCAACTCTATATCCAAAACACCTACCGAGCTCCTGATATTATAGCTAAAGTCAGCGGAATAGACCGTGATTATCTCTTTATGGTTGAAATGCACTGCGGATACGACACAGGACGATTATATAAACAAATACTATGGCATGCAGCCCTTTCTAGCGCTGGCAAGGCGCAGGAGAAATATAACTACAAGCGTGGTATTAAAATATATATCGTACTTGAGCACACCTCTATGGTAGAAAATATTGCAAAACGAATGCAGCAAAGTCCTGAACTAGCTGAGTATAAGCCATTTTTTCTTTTCAAAAGCTTAGATTCTCTTAAAGAAGACTTCTTTAGTGGATGGATGTATTATGATGGGCAAATAGACAATTTCATCTCATAATACATATTGCATTTTCCAAAATTCAAGTAATATGAGTATATATCACTAATTTTAAAAATATAATGGACAGCATACACCTGAATATCATAAAAGAATCCAATAGGTCTTATATTGCAAGTAGCCCAGATATAAAAGAATTACATTTTAAAAATAACAGTATCCCTTCCCTATTGGCCGAAGCCGCTAAACTAACAGGTAAAAATGTTATATATAGTCTTCAAAACTCTATATAGTAATAAAAAATCTTCTATTTTATCATTAAAGAGTAGAAGATTTTTTATTAGTGGTTGATTTTTCCAATAAATTCCATATTCTGTCTAAAAGTGTCTAATCCACTGTATAATACTGTATAACCCCTCAGATACAATGTCTAATCCTACTGACCAATGAATGGACAAGCTTACACTTAACGAATACATGGATAAATACAAAATTAAATCGCGCCAAACTGTTTACAATCAAATAAATGCCGGTACCCTTAAATCCGAAAAAATAGGATGAAAGCTGTACATTATACCGACTAATGATCAAGAAAAATTAGACGACAGTTCAGACTCCCCTATTAATAACACTACAGAGCAAAAAAACGACAACAAGATCAACGAACTTGAAAGTGAAATAAAACACCTCAAAGAAAATAATGAATCGCTCAAAAAGGATAAGTCTTATCTTGAAGAAAGACTTAAAGAAACAACCTATCTTCAAGCACAATCGCAAACTATTATTGCGCAGCTTAGTGGAACCGTGCAACAACAAAAAGATAAAATTGAGCTTCTAAATACAACAACTCAAGAAAAAGAGGAACAAATTAAGCTTTTAGAAGCAAAAACAAAACCTAAAGGTTTTCTTACTCGGTTAAAAAGGATTTTTAAAAAATAGACGATACGTTTAAACCCTCTTATTTTTCGTTTTAAGGGGGTTTATCTTTTTTTAAGGTAAAAACCCTCTAACAACTCAATAAAACAGCAAATATAGCCCATTAAATTGATTTTATCACTATTCCAGCTAATAAGATGAGCTCTATCGTAAAATCGCAACTAAATAGCATTCCCCTATTTTTATTTTATATTCAAAAACAACAGCAATTTCTTTGTTGTTGTTTTTATTATTTTTATTGTTTTATACAGAGTTTTAATACTTGTAATTGTTTTCGGCACCTCACAAACCGCATAGATAAAGGCTTCCACCGTCCTAACTACCACAAATTAGTCGTGATAAGCCACTTTTTAGGCGTGAACTACCACATTTCAGGCGTCTATAAACCACAAATTAGTCGCTAACTGCCACAAAATAGGCGTCTAAAGACCACTTTTTAGGCGTGAACTACCACAAATTAGTCGTGATGTTTTCAATAAAAAACCGAAGACACAGGTTTACAATTTTTATCTATTTAAAGCTTTGTTTCAAAGGCTATTTACCTAAAGACCACAAAATAGGCGTGGGTTAACTACCACAAAAAGAGCGTGAAATTTAAAAATGAGCCGCGTAAATACTGAACTGCCACAAAATAGGCGTGAACGTATTTTTATTAACCGGTTAATAATTCCTGAGAAAAAACTTGTAGAAAAATGTCGTTGATATTAGCCATTTTATGGGAAAAAATGAATCTAAAATCAAGCCAACTACCACAAAATAGGCGTGGAAACATATAAAATTAAGAGCTAACTACCACAAATTTTAAAAATGTGGTTGATAAGTTATAGAAATAATATACAATAATAACAGTGATTATTTTTTATATATGGTTTCATGGGAGAAGAGGTGCTAACAATGAAGGACACCGACCTGGTAGTGAAGTCTAATACGCTTGTAAGTTCGCGATATAGGCTTGATTGGAGCGAACACCGAATTGTTTTGTTTCTTATATCCAAAATTAATAAGGACGACGAGGATTTTAAGGAATATATTATCTCTGTCGCAAATATGGCCAAGCTTATGGGGTTAACCGATAGTGATAAACAGTTGGGTGGAGGCTTTTATCATCGTGTAGAGCAGGCTATACAATCCCTTATGAGTCGTGTACTTACCGTGAGGGAAGGGAAGGACTGGCTAAAATTTCACTGGGTCTCTTCTGCTAAGTATCTACATAAAAAAGGTCAAATCAGAATTAAGATTAGTCCAGAGTTGAAGCCATATTTACTACAGGTAAAAGAAAAATTTACGTCCTATGAACTGGGAAATGTAATCAAGATGAAGTCTATCTACAGTGCTCGGTTGTATGAATTACTCAAGCAATACGAAAAGATAGGGAAGCGGAAATTTGAAATCGATGAACTGCGGAATTTGCTTGAAATAGAGCCAACTGAATATGTAAAAATAGATCACTTTCATAAACGAGTTATCAAACCGGCACACGAAGAATTGCCGCAGAAATCCGATATTTGCTTTGAATACGAATTTATTAAAACCGGTCGCAGGTTTACCCATATTGAGTTTATCATCAAACCCCAGGCGCGAAAGGGTAGGGGAGAAGATGAAATTGATATTATAGTTGAAGTTGCTCAAGGCTATGCAGAAGTTGCAGCCACAACATCGCTGGATGAGGAAGAAGAATTATTTCCGCAAGCTGCTGTTATTGATATTTTACCCAAGGAAGCCCTAATAGAGCGACTACGCGCGCTTGGTATTACTAAAAAAATGGCGACTCTTCTTACCAATGACTTTGACCAAGATCGAATTACTTCCAACATCGAATATGTTGAAAAAGCAGCCAAAAGCGGTGAAATAAAAAAAATATCTGCTTTTGCGGTTGAGGCAATTCGCCAAGATTATGCTCATAGCCAAATGAGCTTATTTGAGCAAGAGCAGCTGAAACAAAGCGAAGCTGATAAACAAAAAAAGGCAGAGCAGGAAGCTGAGATAGAATACCGAAAGCAAACGGGTGCCGCGCTTGAGGTAGAATATAACCAGGTTGTTGAAAAAATAATTCGTGGATTTATTGAAGAAATCGAAAACTCTGAGGAAGCGAGTAATGCTTTTGATGAGTGGTTTAAAGGCCCAGCTTCGCCATTTATTAAAAAACACTATAACCGGCTCATTCAAATGAACGACACGGATGAAGGGAGAGATAAGGCTAAAATCTATATTTTCAACTACTACTATAGTCAACTGGAAAGAAAATTAATAACCTTTGAAGAGTTTGCTGCTGAAAAAGGCTATAAAGCCATTAAAGAGCTTGATTATTGGCTTGTTTGGTAAGGATTGGACAGCCATTAGACAGCAATTAGACATATAAATGGACGACAAAATTGGATAGATTTAGACAGTTTTGTACACAAAAAAGAGCTATTGCCCATAGCTCTTTTTTCAATCCTTTAGGGGATCAGTAAGGTTTTGTAATTTCTTCCTTGGCAGAAAGGTTTAGAAACTGGCAGCTCAAATTACTACCACATACTATGTTATTTTTTATTAAAGTCAAAAATGTGATGTATACAGTAAATGTAAACTATAATTGTTTGTATAAAGCGTTTAAAAAAGCATATAGTTTTTTACTGGCGCTTCTTCTTAGTAAGGCCATATAGCCGTGTACAGTTGGGGGATATGTGCGAACGAAGTCATAATAATCTTGTTCATTTTGTATTTGCAGCACTTCCTTAAAGTAAAAGTGGAAATCTGGATGATTTAGGGCTTCCGGTGGGTCGAACTCGGCATAATAAGAGCGTCTACGCTTTGTCCAATCCAAGTGCTTTAGCTGATGAAATCGCAAAAAGTCCTCATATGGAACAAATGCTTTTATCTCTAAAATATTATAAGCTTTATGGTCTATTTCTTTTAGACATAATATTAAAAAACCGATAGACAAGGCTTTATCGTAATATTCAAAGCTAACTTTTTCAACGATTTTTTCAAATTCGCATGCAGTAAGCTCTAGTGTGTTTATTGTTGCATCCACGGGACATACAAGCCCAAGTGCTTCATAGGCGCTTTTTAACTTCCAATCTTGTTTCATATCTATCCCTCCACTACAATTCCCGAATTAGTCGAGCAATCTCAACTCTCTTTGCTTGTTCCTTTTCTTCAATAGCTCGTATACGTGCTTCTTCCCGCTGTATTCTCAGACTATGTTCGTTTATGATGGGCGCAGTTTTTGTAACCTTACTATTTTTACTAGTAAGGACTGCAATAAAAATGATGACTAGGTAAAATAGTACGATCACTATTACTGCTACTATATTTATAGCGATTATGGATAGGATAGCTTCAAGCATTATAGCTCATCCCCTTTATCAATTTTATCTTGCAGCTTTTTATTATGATCGGGATGGATGATTGTAACCGTGCGGACTACTTTCGTTTTCTTATCCTTCCTTAATAGTGATAGGAACCAAAAAACCAAGGAAAAGAAAAGCGCCACTAACAAAATAGTTTTTATACTGGTTAACATGAAATACCCCTCCTTCATATTTTTAATACTGGTATTACAAAAATGATTATACCACTTTGGGACAGGCTTTATAAGCGATATTGATAAAAAAAATTACATCTACAAAAAACGTATACGGTAGATGTGTACAATAAATGTATAAATATGTCCAAAAGTATCTAATCTTACTGTCTATTCATCTGTCCAATACATTAGACAATTGCTAGTTGTTTTGTATTTTATGCGGTTTATATTTGTACACCCTCTATATAGCGTTTTATTCCTTGCAAAAGCGAGCAAAAAACATATAATCAAGGGTATTTATTTATAATCTTAATTCTCTCCATATGGACGCACCCAAACGCTCCGGATTTACCCTTGTCGAGCTCATAGTTGTAATAGCGGTTTTGGCAGTACTCGCTACTATTTCTTTTTCCGCAGTATCAAATGTCACCTCTAGTGCTCGAGATAGTGCCAGGCTTTCGGATATCTCAAATATAAAAACTTCCCTAGAAGTCTATAGCGCCACTAAGGGCGTATATCCTTCTCCAGATAATGTAACAGCTATCACCTGGAGCGGAGCGCTCGCTTGGAGTCAAGGAACATTTGGAGCTACAACGGTTGGAGTTTTGGGGAATATGTCTAAACCTAAAGACCCTAAATGGGATACAGAATATACATATAGTGTGGCCAACAATAAACGAGAATACGAAGTGGCAACTATTCTTGAAAAAGCAACTTCTCTCGCGCCTCTAAATCAAGCCTATGCCGCCTGAGAAAGCTACGACCCGACTATTAAAGGAAACTACAATGGAGTGGCACTTAAAGTACAAACGGGAAGTGCTGCGAGTACAAAAGTATGGGTATTATCTGTACCAACGCTTATTGGAAGTGACCTGAAAGATGCGGACGCTAAAAATGTAGTGCTTTCTTTCCCGAAAACCGGAAACCTACCGGCCAGCTACAGCGGAAAACTAAATCCAACTCAAGCTGCTGCTGCCTTTAATATTAGCCAAGTATATAGCGGCTCTAGCTTGCCAAGTACAGCAACTGGATATCAAGACTTCGCAACCGCGCTTCAGACTGCCTATACTGGTACTATTGCAGCTAACTTTGATACTATCAAAGGCCTTCTCTCACAAAGCGGAGCAACAGCTCTTCAGACTTATGGAAGCAATGTGGTAAGCAATGGACTAGGAGGAAGTGTATTAGCTGTAAGCAATAACAATAACAACAACGGAGGAACGCCAAACCTAACCGATACAGGAGGGTTATGGGTGAGAGTACCTGGAAACGCTACGTTTGGAACCAGTGACTTCTATGTAATGAAATATGAGGCTAAAGTAGCTGGAGGAATTGCAAACAGCTCATATAATGGTCATAACTACAACGCCAGTGAAGCTATCGTATCTAATGCAGTAGATTTACCAGTTGTAAATATCACTCAAGGTCAAGCCATTACTGCTTGCCAGTCTATCGGAGCTCACCTGGTTACCAATAACGAATGGATGACTATGGCACGAAACATAGAACAAGTACCATCTAACTGGTCAAGTGGAACCGTTGGGAATGGATACCTGTATAGCGGACATAACGATAATGCACCTGCCTACGCACTAGCTGCTAGTGCAACGGATACAGATGGATACATAAATACTGGAAACAGTGCGGCTAGCTGACCTAATCAAAAACGAACCCTTACGCTTTCAAATGGACAAGTTATTTGGGACTTGGCTGGTAACGTGTGGGAGCATGTAAACAAGGCAAATACTACCAATGGAGCTGGATATGCAACTAATCAAACTTCTATTGCAGGGTGTGGTACCCCATCATCTTGGTCAGAATGGTCAACTTGTAGTGATAAAACATTTAGTGCCAGCAATGGAAGCTGGAACTCTACTCAAGGTATCGGGCAAATTTATTATAGCCAGGGAGTTGCAAACAATGTTTTTCTTCGTGGAGGTACTTGGGACAATGGGGCTAGCACGGGTGTGTTCACGCTCCACTTGAATTGGGCTGCCTCGACTTCGAACTACTATGTGGGCTTCCGCTGCGCGAAGTAATCTAGCTGTATACTCGTAATTTTGCCTGCCACGAGTGCAAGCGAGCACGCAGGCAAAAGGCCACTAACTACTAAAATACAAACAAAAATGCCACCACTAACCAAAAAAGAAAAAGAAGAAAACAAAAGGCTCTCGGTTGGGAGCCTTTGGCGCGCCTACAAGACAGCGCGAAAATCGCGCAAGGAAAAATATGAAGTATACCTCTTCGACCAAAACCGCGAACAGCGAATTTTTGAGATGCACCAGCAGCTCCAAGGCCGCTGCTATGAGCACGGGAAGTATAAAGAGCTCATCCTCAACGACTCCAAAAAACGCAATATCTCTTCGCCCAACTTTCGCGACCACATTCTCCACCACTTCGTCTATGCGGCGGTATACGATATCCTCGACCGCAAGATGGTATACAGTTCGTTTGCGTGTCGCAAGGGCTATGGATTGCATCGGGGAATAGAATACCTCTGTAAAACCATCACCCAGCAGCGCAAGCAATACAAAAACTGCTACTATCTCAAAATTGATTTTTCCAAATACTTTTTCTCCGTTCCACACGCACGGCTAAAAGCAAAGCTTGAAAAGCATATTCACGACCCGGATATTTTGTACGCTATTGATGTGATTTTGGGGAGTTATCAGTCCAGCTCGCTTTTTGATGAAGTGCTCAAAAACTATGATTTTTACCTTAACGAGCCAAATAAAGGCCTGCCCATAGGCGGGATACTTTCGCAAGTGTTTGCAAATTTCTATCTCAATGACCTTGACCAGTATCTCAAACATACGCTAAAACTCTCTTTCGTGCGCTATATGGACGATATAATCATCATCGGGGACAAAGATGAGCTGCTAGCAAAAAAAGCGCTTATACTGGATTTTTGCCGCAGAGAAAACCTAATCGTTCATCCTCGAAAAATAGGGCTACATCCGGTAGAGTGAGGCGTAAAATTTATTGGCTATCATATTAAAAGAGGACATATTTTTGCTGGAAAACGGATAAAGCACAACTTCCAGCGATTTAGTGATATTTTCTTTTCTATAAATCCAGTAAATTTAGACTTGAAATCATCAGAAAAAAAGAGCATACTCTCCAAGTATTTTTCTCGACTCGGCAGCTTTGTAGTTTGTCGGTTTGGGCAAAAGTACTTGGACGCAAGGGGAACTGTCGATTTTTCTTCGTGGAGGTAATTGGAACAATGGGGCTAACACGGGTGTGTTCACGCTCAACTTGAATTGAGATGCCTCGAATTCGAACAACAATGTGGGCTTCCGCTGCGCGAGTAATCTTCTTAAGCATTCATTTTGGCCGCTGCCGTTAGGTGGCTACCAACCGATAGAGGACGAATAAAACTAGATTACAGACAGCTCTCCCGTATGGATAAAACCATCAAAGTACAAAAGACCAGGGGGTTTTGCTCACACAGGAGCACTACTTCGCTGGTATTTATTTTTATAAACTTTTCGTGTATGTTAAAGGTCTTAGCGCTATATGAAGACAATCTAAAAGGAAAGTATATAAATTATCTTAAAATCATAAAAAAATGAGGCTTTTTCGTTATGTTTAACGAGGAAGCTTTTTATTTTGCCAACCAGTTTTCTTTTAAACTCACAGCTTTTGGGAAAAAGGCAATAAAAGCAGGTTTTCCGCTCTATACCAAAGATAGGTGGGTGGAAAAGTGTAAGCAAAAAAATATTAGTTTTGTGGTGTTTGGGGCTTGTGGCGAGGTGCTGCATGAGTACGCTGGAAAAGAGCCGCTAGCTATAGATACCGAGGCCTATAATCTAGCGTACAGGCGCATATTGCTTTTAGATAGGGCAGAAGTAGAAGAGAAAGGACAAAAGAATTTTTTGCTCAAGCAAAAGCTTGAGGCTGTGTATCAAAAGATGCTCATAAGTATTATGAAATTCCCGAAAAAAGAGCGGTTTTATATCCGCTGAAAGCTAGAAAAAGCTATGCTCGATATTTTGGATGATGTTTATGTGTTTGCCTATGAGCCGCATTTGCGCGCTCAAAAAATAGGGAAGATAATGTCGGGGTTATTAATCTTTCGAGAGTTTTTACGCCTAGCCTACAGCATAGGGAACTATATGAAAGATACCTCTTATTTTGATATTACGGGCGATTTGGTGGAGAGCATGAAGATAGCCAAGACCTTGAAAAATAAGTATGAAGCAGGGGAAGTAGTAGAAATATAAATGTATACAGTAAATGTAAACGGTAAACATATACTATTGAGTGTCCAAACCCTGTCTAAATCTATCCAATCTAGCTGTCTAACAGAGTGTCTAATCCATTGGACAGATTTTCAATTTTGGCTATTTTAAAGGTATTATGTATGTCTAAAGGCTTTGTGCAGGAGGAAGCTTTTTATTTAACACTTCCAGTTGCCGCGCAAGAACGGTATAAAAAGAAAAACACATCACCAAATCGCAAAGTTGCCGTTAATCGCTAAAATCTAATAGTCTTTAAATAGGTCTCAAAAGCGACACTCATCAAAAAATAAGTCTCGCTCAACGGGTAATCCAAGTTGTCCACGGATTTTTTGTAGGTCTTCCAAAGCGAAAGAGCCCCATTCGTCCTCCAATCATTGGACAAAGCCATAAAATATCTTATACTCCGGATCGTACTCCGTGGCATACCACGTCCAGCCCGCATCAGGAGTAAAGTATTTGGCTACAATGATGATATCTTTAATAGGTGTTTCGCCTTGATATCCTATTTCCGCGAATCGGTCTAAGATATTTTGAGGTAAATAGTTGTATGCTTTAGTCATAGTTACAAAAATCATGAAGTAAACGCGATTGGCAAAATCGAGCTTTTAGTGATGGTTTTATTCTCTATACTTATCCGGTGCGGCTCGGGAGTGCACAGAAAAAAGCACCTCTGCACAAAGAAAAATTTCTCTATATAAAGCAAAAAACCTGCTCTTCAACGACTTGAGATAAGCCGTTTTTTTATTTTTTCTTGACAAATAAATATTTCTTTTCATAATATGCGCCGTCTTCCCAGAAATACAAAAACAAACAAGGAGTGGTTTTTTTGGAACACCTCAAATTAACATTGGCTGACTGTCTGCAAGTCGAGCCAGAAAGTAGAACTATCAACACTATCATTTCACAATATCCCACCATACATACTTTCGTAAACATCAGCAATGATGAGCCTATAGCGCGTGTTATAGGAAAGAAAAAATACAAACAAATAGCAGCAATCATAACCCTCGCTAAAGCTATCAATAATTACGGAGAGAGAAGGCAGCAATACATCAGAACACCGTTTGATGTGGTCTGTATTCTCAGAGAAGAAATGGAGTATTTAGAAAAAGAAGCATTTAAGGTTATTGCTCTCAGTACTAAAAATTCGGTGCTTTTTACAGAGACCGTTTCGCTCGGGAGCTTAAACGCTTGTATCGTTCAACCTCGAGATGTATTTAGAACGCTGGTTAAAGTTGGTGCTAATTCTTGCGTTATTGCGCATAATCACCCCAGCGGCGATCCTGCGCCGTCAAGCGAGGATATAAAGCTTACAGAGAACCTTATGGAAGCTGGAAAAGTGCTTGGAATATCCGTCTTAGATCATGTAATTATCGGCTTAGGTGGCCGGTATGAGAGCCTTAAAGAGAAAGGTATTATGTAGTCTTTTCTCAGCTACAAACAAAAACAAATATGCTCAAGTGTTTACCAGTATAGCTGGTTATTTTTATGCCCAAAAGAGCAAGAGGAGGTACTTTTTGAAATGGCCAATAGTGTTTATCAAATTGTTACTGAAAAGATTTTGGAAAAGCTGCAGCAGGGGACTGTACCCTGGAGAAAACCTTGGCGACCGGGTTTTAGCCCTGTTAACTGGATTTCACAGCGAGAATATCGAGGGATTAATACGATGCTCCTTGATCCAGGTGAATATGCCACTCTGCGCCAAATAAATGAACGCGGGGGAAAAGTGAAGAAAGGGCAGAAGGCAAACATTGTCGTATTTTGGAAAATGCAGCGACTGACAGAAGAAGGAGACGGTGAAGAAACAAAAACAAAAAATATACCGCTGCTGCGATACTATAGGGTTTTTGAAATTAATACGCAGTGTGAAGGACTAGATACTCGCAGAAAGAACATAGAAGATCCTTATTATCACGATCCTATCGAGGCGGCAGAAAAGATAGTCCAGTCATATCCTAGCCCTCCAGAGATTCGATTTGCACCAGGGGGAGCATATTATAGCCCCTTGCTGGATTATATATCTATACCTGCTCTATGCGAGTATAAAAGCCCCGAGGAATACTATAGCACTCAGTTTCATGAGTTGGCACACAGCACAGGACATAGCGACCGACTTAATCGAAGCGGAATAACGCAATTAACTCGATTTGGAAGTCATACATATAGCAAAGAAGAATTGGTAGCAGAAATGGCCGCAGCGATGCTTTGCGGTATTGCGGGTATCGAAAACAAGACCTTAGATAATAGCGCTGCTTATATTAAATCATGGCATAGAAAGTTAAAAGAAGACCCTAAGCTGATTATCTTTGCAGCAGCGCAAGGGCAGAAGGCGGCAGACTATATTTTAGGTAGAAAACCTAATTATGATGATGCTGAAGATGTAAGTATTGACGACAAATAAAAACAAAAATAAACGTATACAGTAAATGTATACTAGAGATATCTGTATATATCCTAAAGTAATGCATAATGAAAAACCACTTGTGGGTAAACAAGTGGTTTTTAACTGTGAGTTTTAATATATTACTTCGCGCAGCGGAAAGCCTTGTGGTTTGAGAGTGAGTTATACTCCATAAATGATGAAGTCTGCAATACGTATTTTTTAGTTCAAAAACCTATAAAAAACTACTCGAAACCATATAGGTGTTTCTTCGTTTTACTTATCCACCTATCCAAGTAGCTGAAGCATCCGAAGGATAGGCATCTGCTTTTGCAAACCAGTAATTAGTACAAGTCATCCAGTGAACTCAGTTACCATTTCCGCAAGCATGATACATGTTTGGCCACGAAGTAGCCTGTGAGGAACAGTATCCGATATTCCAATTCCAACCACTCCAAGTGGCACCATTATGCCAATTGCCATCAGTTTGGAGTGCCTGAATAGCTAAGCTATTAGTGGATAATACAGTATCTGTAAAGCTAGTATAGCTCGTTCCTGTATTCAGCCGTACTTTTGTACTTGTAAGCGCAATAGCTTTTACTCGCGCAGAGCTATAATATCCTCCGGTAGTGTTATTTATAGTGAGCAATGAAGTGGTTTCCCCAACATTTGTTCCTCCTAATGAATTTGGATTTTTACCTCCTTTGGCAACTAAAGTCCATCCACCTCCATCGGTCGTCATATCGCAGTATACTTGAAAAGCTGGGTTTGCATCTGGTTTTATCCAGTAAACCCCACTAGTTGTAATTCCTCCGCTTAGGAGTGTTTTACACGTAGTTCCTGGATTGATCGAGTCTCCTAAACACCCTGTCGTATTACAACTCTGACTCACTGCGGGTTTACTCGGTGCATCACAGAAGCTATCTGCGACCACACTATTGTCCGCACTTTTGATACACGATACAGTCCGAGTTTGGGTTCCTCCTCCGCACGCTACACTACAAGCACTCCATGTTGAGCCACTCCAGCTATATGTAGTTACAGGCGTATTATTAACAGCTACACTCGTAGTGCTATACGACGCCTTCGCAGCCGTGATAGTATTTATCAAGCTTCCCCCATAAAGAGCTGTGGCTGTACTTCCACTAGCAGCAAGAAGTGATTTGATTCTGTTATTATTTGCAGCAAGAAAACTTCCACTATACGCATTTTTTAAATTAGTTGTAAATGTGCTATAGTCACTGTCGGTTTTTGGTACGTCCGACCCGCTCCATACTTGGCTTATTCCTGTGAATGTTACCGCACTTTGACTAGAGGTTGTTTTTCCTACATACGAAGCTGGCAAGTTTCCACTTTTGGAGAAAGCTAGTGTCACACTCTGTATTCCACCTGTACCTGTGTCTGATGCAATAAGTGTGGGAACCGATAAAATCCAAATAGATGAGCCATTCGTCGCCTTGAGCGCCACCCCGTTATAGTTTCCTTTTATGAGCGGGTCAAAGCTTTCCCCAGCCGCATATGCTTGATTTAGAGGAGCCATTGAGGTAGCTTTCTCAAGTACGGTGGCTATTTCGTATTCACACTTGTTATTCGCGAGCGAGTACGTATATTCGTTCGCCCATTTTGGGTCTTTTGGCTTCGAGATAGTCCCGAGCTGTCGAGCAGTATTGTCTCCAAAGGTTCCTTGATACCAAGCAATCGCACCACTCCAGGTAATGTTTACTACATTATCTGGCACAGGCAGTGCCCCTTTCGTGGCACTGTAGGTTTCGAGCGAGGTTTTCATCGAGGATATATCTGTGAGACGTCCACTATCACGAGCAGATGATGTTATATTTGAAACGGTGGAAAAAGATATAGTAGCCAGTAACGCTAAAACTGCGATAACGACTATAAGCTCTACGAGAGTGAAAGCTCTTTGTTTTCGTATATCCATAAGATATAAGTGAGAGAACTAAAAACGGGCGAAGTCTACTCGTTTTTTTTTTTTTTGCAATAGCCCCTTTCCGCAAGTAGGCACAA
>MTLC01002387.1_pt1 | contig 58717 bp, 44 predicted proteins | sample 1982451 | NCBI WGS metagenome assembly MTLC01 (sample SAMN05710165, study PRJNA340218) | biofilm metagenome | isolation source: sample SPH anode biofilm adapted to +100 mV | place: USA | collected 2012-02-03 | reverse complement strand
AAAATCACTATATTTCTCCACTGGCTAAAGAGCGGGGACAAATGCATGCGCATAACAATGCTTTTCAAATCTTGGCGGAACAAGGGGTGCTTGGCTTTGGCGCATTTTTTCTTTTGTTTGGCGTGATTTTATGGCGCGGCTGGCAAGGTATGAGGCGAGGCAGTCTTTGGGGCTATATGCTGCTTTTTTCTACGCTAGGCTTGCTGCTGCAGGGCTTGACAGAATTCAACTTCGGCAATGCCGCGGTTATTCGCTTATATTGGCTCCTGGCAGGCATTGCGACGACTGGAATGTACTGGGAACGGACAGGTCGCTAAACTTGTGAAATAAAGTAAATTTGGGTATAATGAAGCTTAGTAATTAAAATGGAAATCACGAGGGAGGTTACTATGGAGACTGCTTCCCGCGATGAAAGAGCTGCTTTTTCGGTGTGCAAATCAAGCCGCTTCGCAACAACGGCTCGCTATATTGCGCCCTTCATCTTGCTGGTGGGCGACTATTTGGCGATAATAGCGGCTTTAAGTTTGGCCTGCTTTTTACGAGAAAGCGTATTGCCTCATGTTTTTCCGTATTGGCCCGTATTTAAGGCGAGTGCGGTGTATATTTTTGTCAGTGTGCCCATGGTGTATCTGTTTTTCTTTTTGTATGACGGGTCTTACACGCGCCGCCTACCTCTTTGGCAGGGAGTGGAGCGTGTCTTTCGTATTTGTACTTATGTAGGCGCTTTGGCTATTATGTTGATGTATTTTTTGGGAAAAGCCGAACAAATTTCACGGCTTGTCGTGGGGATGACTTGGTTGTTTAGTTTTTTCTCGCTGGCATTGATGCGTGTAACCTTAAAGCGTATATTGGTTCATCTTGGTTTGTGGCAGCGGCCTGTTATTCTCGTAGGCGCCGGACGGACGGCGGAACTTTTGTACCAGGCGTTTCAGAAAGATAAAGGCCTAGGGTATGAAATTGTCGGTGTCATCGAAGATGCCTGGCAGGAGAGGCCTTTGGCCAGGAAAGTACCTTGCCTGGGAACGTTCCAGCAAGCGGAAAAAGTGGTCAAGGAGAGCAACGTGCAGGATGTGGTGCTGGCGGTGCCGGGCATTCCCCGTGAGCAACTGCTGGAGCTGATGTACCGGCTGCAGCCGCATGTGCGTAATTTGACGATTGTGCCTGATTTGTTTGGAGTGCCTATGGGTAATATGACAGTAGACACTTTGTTTGATCAAAAAACCGTTCTTCTGCGCGTGCACAATAATTTGCTGCGTCAGCGCAATCGTGTGTTAAAAAGGTTCTTTGATATCAGTGCTTGCCTGATTGGCGGCTTGTTGATTCTGCCCATACTGGCGATGCTGGCGCTGCTTATCCGCCTATCTTCAGCAGGACCGGCTATTTTTGCGCATACCCGCATTGGCGAAAACGGCAGAGCTTTTTCCTGCTACAAGTTTCGCACCATGGTTTGCAATGGAGACGAAGTACTGCAAGCTCATTTTGCTCGCCATCAGGAAGCCAAGACGGAATGGGAGCGAGATTTTAAACTGAAAGAAGACCCTCGCGTTACTAAAATAGGCGCCTGGCTGCGCAAAACCAGCCTGGATGAGCTGCCACAACTACTGAATGTACTGCGCGGCGAAATGAGCCTGGTAGGGCCCAGACCGATTATTGAGGCGGAAGTAGAACGCTATGAGGAATACATCCAAGATTACTATATTGTAAAGCCGGGGATTACGGGCTTGTGGCAAGTCAGCGGACGCAACGACATCGACTATCCAGAGCGAGTGCGCATGGATTCCTGGTATGTGCGCAATTGGTCGGTGTGGCTGGATCTGATTTTATTGGCGAAAACCATTGGGGTTGTTGTCGCTAAAAAAGGAGCTTATTAAATGACAAGGAGTGCAATATAGATGGCAAAATGGCTTGTTACAGGGAGTGCTGGGTTTATAGGGTGTAATTTTGCACAACAAAGCTTACTGGAGACGAATGTGGAGTTGGTTGTCTCATTAGATAAGCTGACCTATGCAGGCTCGCTTGCCTCTTTAAAAGCGATCGAGAAAGAGCCGAGGCATAAGTTTATTGAAGGCGATATTTGTGATCGGCCATTAATTCGTAAACTGCTGAAGGAACATGAATTTGATGCGGTTGTGCATTTTGCAGCTGAATCGCATGTGGACCGTTCGATAGAAGGCCCGGAAATTTTTGTTCAGACCAATGTGTATGGGACCTTTTCGCTTTTGGAAGAGACTCGCTTATATTGGCAGGAATTAGCGAAAGAGCAAAAAACGAAGTTTCGCTTTTTACATATTTCGACCGATGAAGTGTATGGAACGTTAGGAGAAACAGGTCTTTTTTCAGAAGAAACTCCCTATGCGCCTAATTCGCCCTATTCGGCATCCAAGGCAGCCTCGGATCATTTTGCCCGAGCCTACTTTCATACGTATGGTTTGCCTGTAATGATCAGCAACTGTTCCAATAATTATGGACCGTACCAATTTCCTGAAAAACTGATTCCTTTGATGATTTTAAATGCCCTGGAAGGAAAATCGTTACCTGTATATGGAGAAGGAAAAAATGTCAGAGATTGGTTATATGTAGAAGACCATTGTCGTGCCCTGCGAACCATTCTCGAAAAAGGCCTTCCAGGAGAAAAATATAATATTGGCGGCCATAATGAAAAAACGAACCTGGATATTGTGCATACGATTTGTGGAATTCTTGATAAAGAACAGCCACGTCAAGATGGCCGGTCTTATGCAGAACAAATTGTTTTTGTGGCAGATCGTCCGGGGCATGACTTGCGTTATGCCATTGATGCGGGGAAAATTCAAAGAGAGCTGGCTTGGGCGCCCCGGGAAACATTTGAAACAGGAATCAGGCGTACCATTGAGTGGTACTTGAGTCACCAGGCATGGTGCGACGAGGTGACCAAAGGCATCTATGAACGAACTCGTTTGGGACAGGTTGGAGGGTAAAACGATGGTGAAAAAGGGCATAATTTTAGCCGGCGGCTCTGGGAGCCGCTTATATCCTTTGACGCGCGGCGTAAGTAAGCAGTTAATGCCTATTTATGATAAACCGATGATCTATTACCCTTTGACGACGTTAATGTTGGCTGGTATTCGTGACATTTTGATTATTACAACACCCCATGATCACGGGGCGTTCCAAATGCTTCTTGGAGATGGAAGCCAGTGGGGCATTTCATTGCAGTATGCTATTCAGCCATCGCCGGATGGACTGGCGCAAGCCTTTATTATTGGAGAATCCTTTATTAACGGGGATGCATGTGCATTGGTGTTGGGGGACAATATCTTTTACGGACATGGTTTTAGTACTTTATTGCAGCAGGCGGCAGGGGAACAAGAGGGAGCCAGCGTCTTTGCGTATTGGGTGCGGGACCCGGAGCGTTACGGGGTAGTGCAATTTGATGCGAAGGGCAATGCGCTTTGTATTGAAGAAAAGCCGGCCCAGCCTAAATCGTCTTTTGCAGTAACCGGACTTTATTTTTATGATCATAGAGTCGTTTCTCTTGCAAAACAGTTGAAGCCATCTGCAAGGGGAGAATTGGAAATTACCGACTTGAATAAACTGTATTTGGAAGAAAAATTGCTGCGCGTTAAAACCCTGGGCCGCGGCTATGCTTGGCTGGATACCGGCACGCATGATTCATTATTGCAAGCGGCCAACTATATCGCAACCGTTCAAGAGCGGCAAGGCTTGATGGTGGCTTGTCCGGAAGAAATTGCTTTTCGCATGAACTACATTTCGCGCGAGCAGCTTATGGACTTGGGAACGGAAATGAACAAGAACGGCTATGGGAAATATCTGGTGCGTCTTGCGAAAGAAACAAGACCGTTTTAATCGGGCGGTTGGTGTTAAGGATGTGTTGTAGATGAAAGTGTTGGAAACCGCCTTGGCAGGAGTGCGGATTATTGAGCCCGTTGTGTTTGGAGATCATCGCGGCTTTTTTCAAGAAACCTGGCAGAAAGAACGTTATCAAGCCTGCGGCATTGAAGGCGAGTTTGTGCAGGATAATCTTTCCTTTTCAAACCGGGGCGTATTGCGGGGGCTGCATTATCAAAATCCGCAGGGCCAAGGAAAGTTAATTTCCGTCGTACAGGGAGAAGTTTTTGATGTGGCTGTAGACATACGCTATGGTTCGCCGACCTTTGGTCAGTGGGTGGGAGTAGTCTTAAGCGGTGACAACCATAGACAATTGTGGATACCCGAGGGCTTTGCCCACGGTTTTTGCGTTCTTAGCGAAACCGTTTATTTTTCCTATAAATGTACCGGTAAATACGCCCCGGAGTATGAAGGGGGCATTGCCTGGAATGATCCGGAAATCGGGATTCAATGGCCGCTGCAAGAGGTGGCCTTATCAAGTAAGGACGAAAAATATCCTATATTGTCTCAGCTTGATCCGGCCTTATTGCCTCAGTTCAAAGGAGCTATTGAAAAATGAAAATTCTTGTGACGGGCTCGTTGGGACAATTAGGCAGAGAAGTGCTTAAGCAAGGCAAGGCGCATCAATGCCTGGGCGTTGATCGAAATGAGCTGGATATTACGAGTATAAAACAAGTTCAGGAATGTTTTCAGGTTTGGAAACCGGACGCGGTGGTCCATTGCGCAGCCTATACGCAAGTCGATCGTGCCGAAGAAGAAGTTGAAGAAGCCTATGCGATCAATGCGGCAGGCGCTCAAAATATTGCGGCGGCCTGCTTAGAAGCCAATGCGCGTATGGTGCATATTAGTACGGACTATGTTTTTGACGGTAAAGGATCTGAGCCATATACGGAAGAAAAAGCCGTCAATCCCCAGAGCGTTTACGGAAAAAGCAAGTATTTAGGGGAAGAACGGGTGCGGCAAATCCTGGGGCGGCATTATATTCTGCGTACGGCTTGGCTCTATGGAGATGGTGCGAATTTTGTAAAAACAATGCTTCGCTTAGCACAGAACCAGGAGCCTTTACGGGTAGTAAACGATCAATTTGGGACGCCTACGTCTACTGAAGATTTGACAAAAGCCATTTACAGGCTATTGGCGGCCGATGCGTATGGGACGTATCATGCCACTTGTCAGGGATATTGCTCGTGGTATGATTTTGCTTGTGAAATATTTAAACAGGCCAACGTGGCAAAGCACGTTATACCTGTCAGCTCTGACGAATTTGTGCGGCCTGCTCCCAGACCGGCTTATTCGGTCCTGGATAATCGAATGTTGCGGCTGACCGTAGGCGATCCTATGGGGCCATGGGAAAGTGCTTTGAGCGGTTATTTGCGGCAGCTGCAGGGATAGCCGAAACGAGACGGGCATAACGGAAATAGAGGAGAAAAAAGTGCGAATTGGTGTTGACGCATCCATGCTGTCAGGGAAAATGACAGGAGTTCCTTTGTATGTGGAATCTATATTGAAAGCCTGGCAAAAAGAATGTAACCATGGGCATGAAGTCATTCTTTACTCAAATCGAGCGATTGAGAGTCAGGTGGCTAGTGCTTTTTCGCAACATGTGACTTGCGTAAAGGGGGGCGGCAACGTATGGATGCAATGGCAATTGCCGCAGCAGCTGGAACAAGATAAGGTGGATGTGTTTTGGGGAGGCGGATTTCGTGTGCCCCTGCGTCGCCAGTCGTGGATGAACGTAGTGACGATACATGATTTAGTGTATCGAAAGTACCCGGAAACACTGCCTTGGAAACATGTGCTCCATTTAAGGGCGGGAGTCCCGTTGTATTTGAAAGCGTCACAAGCTGTGTTGACAGATGCAGAACATACTAAAAAAGATTTGCTGGAACAATACTCTTGGTTAAAGCCGCCCATAACAGTAACGCCCCTAGCGGCGGATTCTCTTTATTTTATCCGCAAAAAAGAAGCAGAAATCAGGAAAGTTCGCGAAAAATATCGTTTGCCTCCTGTTTATGATTTATACGTAGGCACCTTGGAGCCGCGCAAAGGCCTGGATACCATTATCGATGCCTTATGTATTTTAGAAAAAAAGAAGCAATTACTGGCGCCCATGGCTTGGGTGGGCAAAATGGGCTGGAAAATGGAAACTCTCCTGCCTCTTTTGCAAGAGTATGGTTTAACCGATAAAGTACAGATACTGGAATATATCGCAAAAGAAGATTTGCAGTGCTTGTATCAGGGCGCGAGAATGTTTGTGTATCCATCACGGTATGAAGGGTTTGGTCTGCCTGTGCTGGAGGCAATGGCAGGAGAAATCCCGGTTATTACAAGCAATGCCTCATCGCTGCCGGAAGTCGCAGGTAAGGCTGCCTTGTACATAGAAGCTGGAAATTCAGCTATGCTGGCGGAGCAAATGGCGCGCCTGCAGCGGCAAGAGGAACGACAAAAGCTCATTCTTGCCGGGAAAGCACAGGCGGCTTCTTTTTCCTGGAATCGAACTGGAGCCATGGTGATGCAGGTGTTGGAAAGTGTTAGGAACAGGGCTGGGAGATAAGAGGTAAGGGCAATGAAAAAAGTGGGAATTGTTGTTCCTAGTTATAATCAAGGGCGGTTTCTCAAAACCTGTTTGGACAGCCTGCTGGCGCAAAAAGGCGTTGAAGTGCAAATTGCCTTGATGGATGGCGGGTCTACGGATGAAACCAAACAAATTCTCTCTGGTTATGCTTCCAGATGCCAGTATGTTCGATCCCGGCGTGATGAGGGGCAAAGTGCAGCGATTAATGAAGGTATGCTGCATTTGAGCCAATGCGAGTATGTGGGGTGGCTTAACTCGGATGATGCGCTGGCGCCGGAGGGGCTGGCGCAGTTGGCAGCGGCCTTGGATCAAGAACCACAGGCCAGTGCCGCTTACGGGGAGGCGCAGTTTTGGGATGCTGAGAATGAAATAATCGGAAAATACCCGACCCGTCCCTTTGATCGCCTTGCTTTGACCAAGGGGTGTTTTATTTGCCAGCCCGCTACCTTAATTCGGCGGGAGGCATGGGAAACGCTGCAGGGCTTGCGAGAAGAGCTGCATATGTGCATGGATTATGATTTGTGGTGGCGTTTACTGAAGCTGGGGCCCCTGCTGTATGTGCCGAAAATAGTGGCTTTCTCCAGGGACTATGCTGCCACCAAAACGCGATCTTATCCCTTGCGGCATGTGTTGGAAGCGCAGGCTCTCTTGGAAGAACATAATGGAAATATTCCTTGGAACTGGTTTTTGGAAGAAGTGGTTTGGCATTGGAAAGTACAGAATCAGCGCAGACCAGACAGATATGAGAAAGTAAAATTATTATGGAAAACAGGGCTGCGCTGGCTGTACTATCGGCGGCATGGCTTATAAAGAGGAGGTAGTGCAGATGCGAGTGGCGGTGGTTCATGATTGGCTGACTACCTTTGCCGGAGCGGAGCGTGTTCTTGCTTCACTGCTTCGCAGCTTTCCAACGGCCGATCTTTTTACAATGGTCGATTTTTTGCCGAACGAAGCGCGAGGCTTTTTAAAGGGGCATACCATATATACGTCTCCCTTGCAGCGTTGGCCGGGCGCAAAACGGCACTATCGGCAATACTTACCCTTCATGCCGCTGTTGGTGGAACAATTTGACTTATCTGGATATGATTTGGTTATCTCCAGCTCTCATGCAGTGGCCAAAGGGGTTTTGACAGGACCCGGACAAAAACATATTTCGTATATTCATTCCCCCATGCGTTATGCTTGGGATATGCAACAGCAGTATTTAAGACAGTCGGGCTTGGAGAGAGGCTTAAAAAGCTGGGTGACCCGTGCGCTGCTTCACTATTTGCGCACCTGGGATGTGCGAAGCTCCTTAGGGCCGGATCAAATACTTGCTAATTCGCGTTTTGTAGCCGATCGCATTCGCAAATGCTATCGTCGGGAGGCGCAAGTGCTCTATCCGCCGGTGTCTGTCGAGGAATGTCCCTTTAGCGAGCAGAAAGAAGACTACTACGTTTCGGTAGGGCGCTTTGTGCCCTATAAGCGAATGGACTTGTTAGTAGCGGCATTTACCCAAATGCCGCAGCAAAAGCTCGTCTTGATTGGCGATGGCCCAGCGGCAAAAATCCTGTGCCGGACCCTGCCGGACAACATCATGCATCATGCGAACTTGGATGACAAGCAAAAGCTGCAGCTTGTGGCCAAGGCCAAGGCATTTATCTTTGCGGCCGAGGAGGATTTTGGCATTGCCCCGGTAGAGGCGATGGCTTGCGGGACGCCGGTGATTGCCTATGGCAAAGGCGGGGCCTTAGAAACGGTGCTGCCCCCGGAAACAAGCGAGAATCCTACAGGCTTGTTTTTTCGTGAGCAGACAGTGCAAGCACTGGCGGAAGCGATTTCCCGCTTTGAGCAGCAGGAAGCATGCTTTAAGCCTGTTGCCTGCCGGAATTGGGCGCAGACGTTTTCAGAAGCCAGATTTCACCGCAGGCTGCTTGCGTTAATGGAGCTAGAGCAGCCGTAAGGGGCTTGCGGCGGTAAGTTGTTGATAGCTTTGGGAGGAACGTTCATGAGCAAAGTGAGACTGGGAATACCAATTATTGGCAGCAAGAGCTGGATGGGCGGCATTTCCTATACCGAGCTTCTTGTAAAGGCCCTTTCAATTCTTCCTGACGAAGAACGGCCTGAATGCAAGCTGATTGCCGATAAGAAAAGCTGGCCGGAAATAAAGCTGTATGAGAATCTGTTCCCCTTTTTTACAGGTTGCTTGTTTCGGTGTGAAGATATGCAGGAAGAAACGGCACAACGGGAATTAGCGCGTGAAATGACCTGGCCAGTGCAGTTTGTGCAGACAGAAGAGGAATTATTTGCACAAATTGACTGGTATTATCCGGCTGTTTTTACGGCTTTCCCCGGACGCAAAGCCATTTCGTGGATTCCTGACTTTCAACATTGCCTGTGGCCGGAGTTTTTTCCGCAGGCAGAACGGCAAGCCCGGGATGAGGATGCTGCCAAAGTGGTGGCCAATGCCTCGCTGCTTGTATTTTCCAGCGAAGCCGTGAGGGAGGATTTTCAAAAAATTCTTCCCAGTCAGCAAGTGCAAACAGCGGTACTGCCTTTTTACTCCTATCCGCAGCAACAGTGGTATGAAGGGCGGCCGCAGGAGACTGCCGCCGCGTATGGGCTGCCGGAACGGTTTTTTATTTGCTGCAACCAGTTTTGGATACATAAGAATCATAAAATACTTGGCGATGCCCTGAAAATACTCAAAGAACAATATGGCTTGGAAATTCCCATTGTCTGTACAGGCAGCGCCATGGATCATCGCACACCACTGTACGCGGACTTGCTGAAACAATACTGGATTTCCCTGGGGATTTCTGAACAAATTTATCTTTTGGGGATGTTACCGAGGGAGGATCAGTTGCAACTGATTCGGCGCAGCTTGGCGGTGGTGCAGCCGTCCCTGTCCGAAGGCTGGAGTACGGTAGTTGAGGATGCGCGGGCATTCGGCAAGACTATACTGCTTTCGGATTTGCCGGTGCACCTGGAACAGCAGCCAAGGGGCGCTGTTTACTTTTCTCCCTGGAAGGCGGAGGACTTAGCGGCTTTATTAAAAGAAACCTGGGATAAAACCGCCGCCGGACCGGATTTGGAGGCGGAGGAGGAGGCAAGGGCGGAACTGCCGTTGCTGGTGAAAAATTTTGCACAGCAATTTATGAGTATACTGCAGCAGGCGGAGAGCTCCACGGTTGCGACGCAAATAGCAGAACCGCAATTTTCCTACCGCTTTTTAGAAAAAGGCAAAGACATACCCTCGCGTTTGAACACCTGGGGTCAGACTTGGCTAAAAAGGCACGGCGCCTTGGCGGAAACGGCTGCCGCTGTGGCACCGGCGGATACGCCGGTTCTCCTTTGGCAGGCAGGCATCGGCATGCTGGCGTTAGCTTTGCAAGGCGTTGGCTTTACCAAGATCATGACTGCAGGCCATACGAAGTTGGAAGAACAGTTTCTGCAGCTGTTGACGAAAGGCACGGTGTATGGTTGTTCAGAATCTATTGCGGACAAGGGCATGCTGATTGTGGAGGATATGGAGGCTTCCTGGGAAGGGGCCGCTAAAACCAATGCTTTGCTGGTAGTGTTCTTTTGCCAAGCCAATGCGTGCGAGAAATGGAAAGAGCGGTTGAATAAAGCCGGTTATGTATTTCAGCAGGAACGAGCAGCGGACGGGGGCGTCATCCTGGCTTACTCTAGGCAGCCCCTCGTGAGTAAAATAAACACCTCTCCCGCAGTGTTCCTGCTACATCAAGTGAGACGCGCCTACGAAGCCCAGCAAAAAGAAAAGGCGGTCATGGAGAAGCTGATTCAAAAACAAAAGGCCGCGTTAGCGGCACGGGAAAAAGACAATGAAGAGCGTCTGGCGAACTTAGTGCAAATGCAGCAATGGCTGCGCGAAAGTGAGGCAGATCGTGCAGCCAGGCTGGCTGTGATACAGAATCAGGAAAAAGCAGCTGCCATTCAGGCCGAGATTATTGAGGAGCAAAAGAAAAGCCTAAACCGTCTAAATGCGCATTGGCTTTTGCGTATAGGCCGCAAAATATCTTGGCTCAGAAAAGGCTTGGAACGATAGAATTAAAGCAGAAATAAGGAGATATAGTCCATGAAGATACGTGTCGCCATTGACGTTATACCGATTCGCACGGACGGACGGGTCGGAGGCCTCATGCCGGCTACCAACGCTCTGATCCAAGAATTCTGCAAGCGTTCCGAGGAAGTCGACATTGTCTTATTGACGGCAGAATGGAACCATGCTTATTTTATGGAGATGGTAGGGCCTGAACGCGTTTTACAAGTGGTGGGCGAAGAGTCGCCTCCGTCAAGCTCGTTGCTGCGGCGGGCTTGGGAAAAGTGCAAACGCTGGATGGCAGGACAGCCGGAAACCTTCCGTACCATGAAAGCGGATGTCATGTACTGCCCCATGAGCGCCATTTCCCTGTTTCGCGAAGATCTTCCGGTTATTTGCCAAATTAATGATATTCAGCACGAATACTATCCGCAATTTTTCACACCCGAAGAAAATAGCCACAGGACGTCCTTCTACAAAAATGTATGTGAAAAAGCCACAGCCTTAGTGGCTATTTCGCAGTATACGAAAGAGACCTTTTGCGAAAAATACGCGTTCCCGGCAGAAAGGATGCAGGTAATCCATTTGAGTGTCCAGGAGAGACTGCTGCGTATGACGGAAGCGCAAAAGGAAGCCGTATTAGAGCCCCTGGGCTTGAGCGGCAAGCGTTATTTCTATTATCCGGCCAATTTCTGGCGCCATAAAAATCATGATGTGTTATTGGTTGCCTTTAACATGCTGGTCAAGCAAGGCAGTGACGCCCATTTGGTGCTCACAGGCAGCCTGGCGGATGCCAGGGAAACCCTGGGAGACGCAGTGCGGCAGATGGGCTTGACCGAGCGGGTGCATTTTTTAGGGTATGTCTCAGACGAACAGCTGGCAGCTATTTTTCAGCAATGCCATGCTTTAGTATTTCCCAGCCTTTTTGAGGGCTTTGGCATTCCGTTAGTGGAAGCTATGTCCTTTGGCAAGCCCATTGTCTGCAGCAACAGCACCTGTTTGCCGGAAGTAGCGCAAGAGGCGGCTCTGTATTTTGATCCGCGCAAGCCGGCTGAGCTTTGCACAGCCTTGCGGCAGTTGGAAGAAAAACCGGACCTATATGCAGCGCTGCAGGAGAAAGGTAGACTGAGACTGGCGGCTTTCAATCAAGAGAAAATGGTGAATCTATATATGGACGTATTCCGAAAATGGGGCAATAAACAATGAAAATGACGATTATCACACCGTCTTATAACCAAGGCGAATTTTTAGAAGAAACCATTCACAGCGTATTGAATCAGAACCTTGACTGCCTCGAGTACTGGGTGCTGGATGGCGGCAGTACCGATGAGAGTGTGGAAATTCTGCGCAAATATGAAGACCGCTTAGCCTGGGTGTCGGAAAAGGACGGCGGACAAACCGATGCCGTCAACAAAGGCTTGCAGCGGGCCCAGGGAGAAATTATCGGCTGGCTGAACTCCGATGATATCTATTATCCGGACGCTTGCTGCAAAGTGCTTGCGTATTTCGAGCGGCATCCGGAAGCCATGGTAGTGTACGGCCAGGCCGATCATATTGATCGTGAGGGAAACTGGCTGGAGGCATATCCCACAGAGGAATGGGATTATGCCAGGCTGCATGAAGTTTGCTTTCTTTGCCAGCCGGCGGTTTTTTTTCGCAAGGAAGTCGTGCGCGAGCTGGGCTATTTGAATGATACTCTGAACTATTGCATGGATTATGAGTACTGGCTTCGTTTGGGTCAAGCGTATCCGTTTCATTTTCTGCCAGAGAAATTAGCAGGATCCCGCCTTTATGCGGAAAACAAAACCTTGGGAGCGAAAAGTGCAGTACATAGGGAAATTTTAGAGATGATCTATGCGAAAACGAACCAATTGTCTTCGTACTGGCTGTTTCATTATGGTCATGCCGTGGCGGCCGATGCGGGGCTGCAGAGAAATACCCCGGCAGAAGAATGGCAGTTTGTCAAAACCGTGAGCAAAGCCTGCCTCCGGGAAAGCTGGCGGCTGACAAAGCAGATTTCCTGGAGCGACGTAAAGGTGCTGGCCGGTTGGCTGTGGAATGCCGGAAAGAAGGTGTATGGGAGATGAAGATAGGCTTTGATGTCAGTCAGACTGCAGAGAACAAAGCAGGCTGCGGTTTTTTGGCGGATCAGCTGATTCGCGCCTTGGTACAGGAACATCCGGACCATGAGTATCTTCTGTATCCTACTTTTTATGGCTATCGCCATCCGGACATGCGCCAGGCAACGCGTCCCTCCGGCAAGCAGGTCCGGACCCTGCTGCAGGAGGAATCATTTAAAACGATTTGTCAGTGGTGGGATACGCCCGGGCTGGATCGCAGGGAAAAGCTAGGCTGCCCTGATATTATTCATTCCAACAATTTTTCCTGCCCTCATGGCGTAGATGCGGTACGTAAGATAATGACTGTATATGACACGTCTTTTCTGGATATTCCCGAAGCAACCACAGAAGCCAACCGGCTGGTGTGTTTCCAGGGCATGCTCGAAGCATCGCTGTACGCGGATCACCTGGTGATGATTTCTCAGGCTACTTGGGAGCGGTTTTTGCACTATTTTCCCCATTATCCCCAAGAACGAACCACCATCATTCCCCTGGGCAGCCGCCCAACCATTCAGGAGCTGCCGGAGACAGAAAGCGCTCTGCTGCTGCAAAAAATGGGTGTGGTGCAGGGGCCCTTTTGGCTGGGCGTGGGTACGGTCGAACCGAGGAAAAACTATCAACTTCTTATTGAGGCCTATGCACAGTGGCGCGAGACGTCAGGCCAGGCTTGGCCGCTGTATATTGCCGGCGGACGAGGCTGGCTGGAGTCAGCCATTTATCAGGCCGTTGAAAAATACAGTCTCACAGATTGCGTGAAATTCTTAGGCTATGTGAGTGACGAGGAGTTAGCCGCCTTGTACAGTAGCTGCTTTGCCTTTGTATATCCCAGCTTATACGAGGGCTTTGGCCTGCCGGTGTTGGAGGCCATGACCTGCGGCGCGCCGGTCATTGTCAGCAATTCCACAAGCCTGCCGGAAGTAGCCGGCGAAGCTGGCTTCTATATCAACCCGCAGCAAGCTTCATCTCTTAACCAGCAAATGAAGGCTTTGTCCGCCCAGCAGTCGTTGCGCCTAAAGTGGCGGGAAGCCAGCCGGCGTCAGGCTGCGCGTTTTTCCTGGTCGCAAGCGGCCAAGCTGACGCTGCAAGCCTATGAGACCGCCCTGGCGCAGGAGCCTTGGTTTTCTGCCGCCAGAGGAGCGGGGCGATGAAGGTGTGGCTGGATATGCCGGACGTTCTTTGGCGTTACAGGCAAATGACCTGGCATTTAACGCGAAGTCTTTTGGTACAGCGCTATCGGGGCTCTTTGCTGGGATTGTTCTGGACCCTGGTACAGCCGCTATTGATGCTGGGAATTTACAGCTTTGTCTTTGGCGCTATCTTTCGCCCACGCTGGATGGAAGCAGGCAGTGAAGGGTCCTTTGCGTTAATCCTGTTTTGCGGTTTAACGGCATATGGCTTTTTTGCGGAGTCCTTAGGCCGGGCGCCGGCTATGGTTGCGGGGAACCCGAATTATGTAAAAAAAATAATTTTCCCCTTGGAGATTCTGGCGGTGACCCAAGTACTGGCTGCGTTTGTTCAGAGCTTGGCCGGCTTTGGTATTTTGCTTCTAGCCCAGTGGCTGCTGGCAGGAACACTGCCTTGGACGGTTTTGCTTTTTCCGCTTATCATGCTGCCCTTTGTTTTTTTGACAATCTCTCTATGCTGGTTTTTTTCGGCCTTAGGTGTTTACTTTCGGGATATTGAGAATGTGATGGGGCTGGTGCTGTCTGGACTTATGTTTTTAAGCCCTGTGTTTTATTCACTCCAGGCCGTTCCAGAGGATATCAGGATACTCTTTTACTTGAATCCCCTTACCTATGTGGTGGAGGATTTAAGAAAAGTGCTCCTTTGGGGGCAGGAGCCGGAATGGCTGCTGTGGGGCGTGGAATGTGTTGCGGCATGGTTCTTGCTGCTTCTTTCGTACCGCTGGTTTAAAAAGCTTCAGCCTGGCTTTGCGGATGTACTTTAGGCGGGAAAGGAGGACAAGACGTTGATTTTGGAAGCAAAGGGCTTGGGTAAGTACTATGGCTTATATCGCTCGCCGCTGCAGCGTCTCCGGAGCCTGCTGGGAGGTGCAAGCCAGGAACAGGGTTTTTGGGCCTTGCGGGACATCTCCTTTTCCGTGGCCCCCGGAGAGAGTTTTGCCATTATCGGCCGTAACGGCGGCGGCAAGAGCACTCTGCTGCAGATGATTGCCGGCGTGCTGCAGCCAACGCAGGGGAGCCTGCAGGTACGCGGTACGGTAGCGGCGCTGCTGGAACTAGGCAGCGGTTTTCATCCGGAATTTACGGGGCGGGAAAATGTATTTTTGTTCGGAGATCTTCATGGCGTATCGCGGCAGGACATGGCGCAGCGTTATGAGGAAATTATAGAGTTTGCCGATATTGGAGATTTTATTGAACAACCGGTTAAATACTATTCCAGCGGCATGTTTGTCCGCCTGGCCTTTGCCGTAGCTACGACCTTGTCGGCGCAGCTGCTGCTGATTGACGAGGCGCTGGCTGTGGGGGATGTCTTTTTTAGGCAAAAATGCTATGACCGCCTGGAGGCGTTGCGCCGTCAGGGAACCGCGATTGTCCTTGTTTCGCATGCCATGGGAGAAGTGCAGGAATTTTGTCAGCGGGCGCTGCTGCTTCATGAGGGAAGCTGCGCCTATCTGGGCGAGGTGCAGGAAGCTGTCAATCGCTATTATCTACTAAACTCGGGCCGGAGCGCGGCGGCGGCAGAGATGGCGAAATCGGCGCAAGGCGAACCGGGCTCTAAGGAAAGCAGACTGGCGTCCGAAATGGCTCTGCAAATTTCGCCGGAAGCTTCGGAAGTGTCGGATGGCGGCGCCCGCTTTCTGGGAATTTCTCTTTGCCGCAGTGACGGAACGTCCTGTAGGGTATTTGAGCAAGGCGAAACACTGGTGTGTACCTATGCTTTTCAAATTGTGCATGGAGGCGAAGTGCCGGTAGCGGGAATGGTCTTGCGTAACGAAAAAAATATTATCGCTCACGGTAAAAATTCGTTAATGTTCAAGCAAGCGCTGCCGGCAAGCGATGCGGGGCAGGGGAAATTGATTTGCCGGCAGGAGATTCAGCTGAATTTAGGTGAGGGCGAATATTCGGTAGAAGTAGGGATGGGCTTTTTGGACGCAGAAACCTATGCGAACCGCCAGGTAATGGGCAACGAAGAAGTAGAGGCGGCCATGAGTCGGGCTTCGGTAGTCTCAGCGGCGGCGGTCCTGGCAGTAGTGCGCCGTAAGCAAGGAACAGCAGACCAGCCTATGCAAATTACACATCATGGATTATGTGATCTACCTGGGTCTTTAGAACTAAATTGGCACTGAAAAAGAGGGGGATTTCTTGAAAAAATAGGAAATCACTCGAAAAAGAACACAATACATGATACTATATTGAATAGAATTGCAGAGAAAGGACTAGTTAGAATGACACAAAAAATAGCATTGATTACGGGAATTACCGGGCAGGATGGAGCATATCTAGCCGAATTTCTTTTGAATAAGGGATACATAGTGCACGGCTTAAAACGCCGCAGCTCCCTGTTTAATACCAGCCGTATCGACCATTTGTACAAGGATCAGCATGAAGAAGATGTGCGCTTTTTCCTGCATCATGGCGATTTGACGGATTCGAGCAATCTGATCCGGATCATTCAGGAAGTGCAGCCCGATGAAATTTACAATCTGGCGGCGCAGAGCCATGTGCAGGTGTCCTTTGAGGAACCGGAGTACACGGCCAACTCGGACGGTTTGGGAACGCTGCGCATTTTGGAAGCCCTGCGTATTCTGGGTCTGACGGAAAAAACGCGCTTTTATCAGGCGTCAACAAGTGAATTGTACGGTTTGGTTCAGGAAACGCCTCAAAAAGAAACGACTCCTTTTTACCCTCGCAGTCCCTATGCCGCGGCCAAGCTGTATGCGTACTGGATCACGGTTAACTATCGCGAAGCCTACGGCATTTACGCCTGCAACGGCATTTTGTTTAATCACGAATCGCCACTGCGCGGCGAGACCTTTGTTACCCGTAAAATCACCCGGGCGGTAGCCAGAATCAAGCAGGGCCTGCAGGATTGCCTGTACTTGGGAAATCTCAGCGCCAAACGCGACTGGGGCTTTGCCGGCGATTATGTGAAGGCCATGTGGTTGATGCTGCAGCAAGACCAGGCCGAAGACTATGTGGTAGCCACCGGGGAAACCCATGAGGTGCGTGAATTTGTTACCCTGGCGTTTCAAGAGCTGGGCATTCAAATCGAATGGCAGGGCGAAGGGGTAGAGGAAAAAGGGCTTGATAAGGCGACCGGGCGCGTGCTGGTGCAAGTGGACCCGCGCTACTATCGGCCGACGGAAGTTGAGCTGCTGCTGGGAGACCCGACCAAGGCTAAAGAAAAATTGGGCTGGAAAGCGGAGGTGTCCTTGAAGCAACTGGTGTCCATGATGGTTCAGGAGGATTTGACCCAGGCCAAACGGGATATTCTCTGCCGCAAGAATGGCTTTGAGGTGCACGAAACCCATGAGTGATCAAGGACGCTGCAGAAGGCTGAAGCCGGATGCGGCGGAAGATGCGCTGGAAGAACGCTGGTGGAACGACCATGCGGAACTGGTGGAGGCGGTCTGGGCCATGCCTATGCCGCTGCGCAAGGCCATTCGCCTGCCCTACCTTCAGCGGGCGACGCGGTTTTTACTGCAGGATGCAAAAACCGCGCCGGCACAACTATTGGAAGTGGGCTGCGGCAGCGGCTGGGTGGGGCAGCTCTTGGCAAAACCGGGCAAACTGCACCTGACCGGCTTGGATCTTTCGGCAGGGCAGCTGAAGCTGGCGCAGGAGAGCGCCGCGCGGTTAGGGCTGGAAGAATGTTGTCGGTACGAGCGCGCCAACCTGGGAGAATATGCGCTGCAAGCAGGCAAGACCTTTGACGGGGTGCTACTGCATGCGATTTTGCACCACTTGACTGTGCAGGAAATAGACAGTATTTTTAAAGAAATTGCTACTTTGGGCAAAGGCACAAAGGTCTTTTTCTACGAGCCGGTCTTTCTGAAGGCGAAAAGCGCCGCGCCGCAATGGCTGCGGCAATGGCTGCGGCATCCCTTGCGGACGGCGCAGCATCAGGCGGCACAGTACCAGGATGTGTATGATGTAGGCCAAGCTATGGCTGTGCAGGAAATGTGCCAGGCCTCGCAGCAGCAAGGTTGGGTGCTTTCGCCCAAGGAAGTGGTTTTTCAGGAAGACGAGCTGGCGCAGCTCTTGCAGCCGCATTTTCGAATCCGCCAGTCTTACGTGTGCAACTATTTAGCGGTGCCGGTGGCCCAGGCGGCCTGTTTTCATGCCGACAAGGCCTTATGGCAAGAGTTGGCGAAGACGGCTCTTACCAGAGCTGTCTGGCTGGATCGCCTGCTAGATGCCACCGGCTGGATTCGCAGCGTGGCGGAGGATTACGTGTTTATGGGATACGAGTGCGAAGTACGCTAACACTCGGGAAATTTATGTAAAAAAAAATTTCCGCATAGCAGGAGAAAAAAGGACGTATGGAGAATTAAAAAAAGTGAGTATAGTGTTTGTCCTTTTCTTTTCTGCGCATGCGGCGAAAATAGATTCATTCTACGAAGAGTATGTGCGGACCCAGGCATCCTGTGCTGTATTTCATTCAAACGCTAAGGAGAAGAAACCATGCCTGAGGTATTTTGGTAAGGAGGTGACGGGCTAGTATCACGGACAGGTTGTCTGGAAGATAAGAGCTTTATATAGGTTAATTTTAAGGAGGAAATCTAATGGCGATTGTTATTGGTAATTCGGATTATTCGGAAAATACTAGCGGCGGCTGGAACGCAGCGGGTAATATTTGGGGTTCTGCAGCAAATGATTTGTTTACGTTTGAAGGAACCTATGCAAACGAAGTAACAGGAAATGCATCGTGGAATATTTCTGGTGTAAGCGGAAATGACACCATGAGCTTTAGCAATGTGACGAGCGGTGTTACTTTTGATGTTTCGCGCGGTAATATTGCCGGTGTAACAAGCTATGTTGGAACTAGCTTGGCAGATACTTTTATTTGGAATGGTTCTAGCAGTTTATTAACGAGCTTGGATGCTGGTACTGGAAACGATATTTTAATCGCAAACACAGGTGCAACCTCTACTTCGTTTAATTTTGCAGAAACCACTTTGACTAGTGTGGAGACCATTAGTCATAGCGGTGCGGGCAATGCTACTTATATTTTTGGGTCGAACACTTTCACTCAAACGATTCAAGGCGCGGCTTCTGCTAATGATTTTGTGCAGTTCAATACGGCTACCGGCTTAGCTATCAATGTGAACGACGCGAAGTTTGTTAATATTGATGAGTTTATCGGCGGTACAGGTGCAGATACATTCACTTGGAATAATATTGGAACTGGAGTTTCTCTTAACGGCGGCGGCGGCAATGATGTACTTAGCGTAGCGGCGGCCACTAGTGCGGCTACTATTGATATGAACGACGTTAAGATCGTTAGTGTGGAGAGCTTTGTAGGCACTTCTCTTGATGATACGTTCAAGTGGAATGGTGTTGGAACTCCTACGCTTAATGGCGGCGTTGGAACTGATACGCTTCAATTGCAAAATGGCGCGACCTATAATAGTGTTGGCAATGATTATAATGTAAACAACATTTCTCTTTCTAACGTGGAAGTTATTGCAGGAAGTGCTGGCAATGATCATGTTTCCTGGAATGGCGTAGGCGCATACACCTTTGACTTATTGGCTGGCGGTAATGATACGCTGGACTTGGCAACCGCTACTTCCGGCAAGGAAATCAACTTGTATGATGCTCGTTTTAAGAACATCGAAGTAGTTAACGGCACGAATTTCGCCGATACCTTGCGTGGTACAACTGCGGCAGAAAGCTTGGCTGGCGGTAATGGAGCCGACATTCTCTACGGTGGCGAAGATACAGTAGTTGATACATTAGTTGGCGGCAATGGCGCTGATACGTACTACTGGACGCGCGGCTATGGCAGTGATATTATTGCTGATGGCGGCGTGCAGGCAACTAGTGTGGTTGATACGCTGGTGCTGACCGATGTGGCTCTGGCGGATCTGAATGTTGGTTCGACGACTACGGGCGGTATTGGAAATAATGCCGTTTCTTATGATGGCAGTGACATTACTTTTGAACTCTACAAAGACGGTGCTGCTTCCACGTTGAAGATGGACTTGGCCAACGACAGTGCAACACATCGTCAAATTGCTCTTACGGATGCTACCTTTAATTTGTTCTATGGAAATCAATCCAGCGCGATTACTGGCACTTCTACCGCTGACTTGATTTACACGATGAATGACAGCGGTACGACACTGAACGGCGGTTTGGGCGCAGATACCTTAGTTGGCGGCGCAGGCAACGATACCTTTGTTTATGGCTCGACCGATAAGTTCTTCGGCAAAGAGGGTAATGATGTTGTGACGGCAGCTGCCAGCACAACGGCTGTGGAAATCAATCTCTACGATGCCAACTTTAACAGCATTCAAAGCATTATCGGATCTTCCTTGGCGGATACCCTGCGCGGTTCCGATGATAACAATACGCTGGACGGCGGCGCAGGCGCAGATATCCTGTATGGCGGCAAAGGCGCAGACAGCATGAAGGGCGGCGCAGGCGCCGACACATTCTGGTTTGCTTCCGGCGAAGGCAATGATACCATTGGTGTAGAGACACCTAAGACGGACAGCGCCCAAGACGTAGTTCGCTTGAACGGTATTAACTACAGTGACTTGACCTTCAGCTTGAGCAGTGGCAATGATGCGCTTATTAGCTTTAAAACTACGACTGGTCTGACAGGACAATTGACAGTTGAGGATTTTGCTGATGTCAATACGTTGTATGGCGCCAGCAATGCCAACCTGTATCGTGTCAATACCTTTGTGGCAGATGACAAAACCTTTGGCTTAGCCTTGGGAAGCGCTACCACAGACACCTTAACAGGCTCGAGCTTGGATGATTATATTCTAGCAGCCGCTGCTGGTACTGCTTACACTGGCAATGATACCATTGATGGCGGTCTGGGCGTCGATACCATTTATGGCAGCAGCGCCAACGACTATGTGAAATTCGATTCCTTGGATGCCTATGTCAATGGCGCTGGCGGCAATGATACGCTGGCTATGAGCGCAGCAGGCACCATGGATGTACGGAGCAGCGATGTCTACAACGGCTTTACTTTCTTGAAAGGTTCGACTGGCGCGGATATCATTCGCGGCGGCAGTGCTGCTGAAACCATTGATGGCGGAGCCGGCGCAGACAATCTCTGGGGCTACACTGGCAATGACAGCTTAGTGGGCGGCGCAGGCGCAGACACCTACTGGTTTACCTCCGGCGATGGCGTGGACACCATTGCTGATGGCGGCGCTGACTCTAAGCTGGATGTGGTTCGTTTCTCCGGCCTTTCCTTCAATGATTTGTCCTTCGGCGTAGCTGTGGGATCGGATCTGACGATTGCCGTAGGCAGCACAGACAGCCTGACCTTGACTAACTGGGCCAGCTATGCAGACAATACAGCAGCCAAAGCGGCGACAGCCAATCTGTATCGTGTCAACACCTTTGTGACCGATGACAAGACCTTCGGCTTGGCGATTGGCAATGACACCGCTACCAGCTTGGTGGGTACCAGCATGGATGACTACATCCTTGGCGGTTTGGCCAGCGATACGCTGAAAGGCGGCGCAGGCGTAGACAGTCTCTATGGCGGCATTGGCAATGACTTCCTCTACTACAGCACGGAAGATGCTGTCTTTAATGGCGGCAACGATGCTGATACCTTGAGTGCGGCAGCTTCTACGGCAGCGGTAGAAATCAACCTGTATGACAGCAAAATCTCCAACATCGAATATCTCGAGGGCAGCAGCTTAGGCGATATCCTGCGCGGCAGCGACGCCAGCGGCGAAACGCTGAACGGCGGTAAAGGCGCTGACCAACTCTACGGCGGCAAAGGCGATGACCTCCTTACGGGCGGCGTTGCAGCGGACACCTATTGGTTCGGTACGCAGGACGGCGCTGACACCATTAGCCAGGATACTGTCAATAACGGCAGCGATGTAGTTAACTTCTACAATGTAACGATGGACAAGCTGACCTTTACGCGTATTAACAGCGATGCAGATTTGAAAATTTCTGTAGATGCAGCTGGCGGTTATACGGATAATCTGGTCCTTAAGGACTGGGGCACCGATGCCACAGCAGCAAAGCGCGTTAGCACCTTTGTGACTAGCGATGCCACCTTTGGACTGGCTATTGGCACCTCTAATGTCGATACCTTGACAGGCACTTCGCTTAAAGATTACATCTTTGCAGGCGACGGCGCTGACTCCATCAATGGCGGTCTGGGTGCTGATACCATTCTGGCCGGTGCAGGCGATGACACTGTTGTTTACTTTGCAACGGCAGCCAGCATTGACGGTGGCGATGGCACAGATGTCTTGACAGCGGCTGCTTCCAGTGCGGCGGTTGAAATCGACCTGCGCAACGTGGACAGCACGAAAACCCAATTTACCAGCATTGAGTCGGTTATCGGTTCCTCGAAGGATGATATCCTCCGCGGCTCGTCCCTGGGTGAAACCCTCAACGGCGGCGCCGGTGCGGATAACCTCTGGGGTGCTGAAGGCGCCGATGCATTGACAGGCGGCGCTGGTGTTGACACCTACTGGTTTGGCGTTACCGATGGCGCTGACACGATTAGCGCTTCGACCGCAAATAACCTTGACTATGTGAAGTTCTATGGCGGCATTGACGGCAACAGTATCCAGAGCACGGTAGTCAGCGGCGACAACCTGACGATTACCTTGACCTCCGGTGATGCGTTGACTCTCACCGATTGGAACAAAACCGACGGCAGCAAACTGAACAACTTCGACTTCGGCGCAGCCGGAGTTTGGGGCTTGAGCGTTGCTAGCGACGGCACCACAGCTACGTGGACAAAACGCAGCTAATTTCCTACCTTAAATAAAACAGACAGGCCTTCGGGCCTGTCTGTTTTTGTTTAATAACGAACCGCGAACCACGCGAAAAGCGCGAAAGGGAACGGCTTTTTGTTCCTGATTTCTCTCTGTTCCCTCTGGCTTTATTCAGTTAGTCTGTGTGACGTTCTCCTGTTTTCACGTTTTTCGCGATTTTCGCGGTTAAATAATATCTCCGTACCCCACCTTAGTATCCTTAGGTTCACCGATTCTCCTGTTCAGTCCTGATTTCTCTCTGCTTCCTCTGGCTTTCTCGGTTACACTGTGTGATGTTCTCCTGTTTTCGCGATTTTCGCGGTTAAATAATATCTCCGTACCCCACCTTAGTATCCGCAGGCTCTCCGATTCTCCTGTTCAATCCTGATTTCTCTCTGCTTCCTCTGGCTTTTCTCAGTTACTCTGTGTATCGTTCCCCGTATCCTTGTTCTCCTGTTCAATTCTTGCCCGAGAGTTTTATTGACAGATTTTGAAAAATTAGCAGGAAATAAAAAAGAAAAATAGAATAAAGATAAATTTGGATGCCTTTACCTAAGTGAGGAAAGTGAACAAGTAGAAATGAGGACAGTTATGGGAGAACCAAAAGAAGCAAAAGAACCGCTTTTAGCGTGTTTATTGGCCGTGGCGCAAGCCTTTGGCGAGGCCGATGAGGAAGATATTACACGTACATATGCCGCGGCGCCGCGAGGAACCTTAGAGGAAACCTTAAGCTGGTTCAGCAAAATGCGCAAGTGGCGGCTAAAAAGGCTGGAGCCCGAAGCAGGGCAGCCTTTGCAATTAGCCATTCCGACCCTGGCGCGGACCAAGAAAGGAAGCTATTGCCTGCTGGGCCAGCAGATTGGCACGAAAATCTATGTGTTTTCCCCTAATGAAGGCGCAGGGCTGTTGCCCATAGAGGCGGTGCTGCAGGAGTGCGAAACTCCTTTCTTTGTAGTGCTGCCGCCTTTTTCCTGGAAAAAGTGGTTGAACAAGTATAGCCTGGATTGGTTTTTGAGTGTCATCCTGCGTTATAAAAAGTATCTGTGGGAAATTGTGGCTGCGGCTTTCTTTTTGCAGCTTTTCGGCATTCTGACGCCGCTTTTTACGCAGGTCATTATCGATAAGGTCATCGGCAGCGGCGGAATTTCTACGCTGGATGTGCTGGGGGCTTCCCTGGTTGTTCTGTATTTGTTTCAGACGGGCATGGGCATTTTACGGACCTATCTGTTTACTCATACCACCAATAAACTGGATGTGATTTTGGGAACGCGTCTTTTTCGGCATTTGGTGTCCCTGCCCTTGCCCTACTTTGAACATCGTCGGGTCGGCGATACCATGATGCGCGTAGGGGCGTTGTCTAGTATTCGCAGCTTTTTGACAGGTTCAGCCATTACCTTGGCCTTAGATGTCATTTTTTCCGTTGTCTTTTTAGTGGTGATGCTGCTGTTCAGCGTACCCTTGACGTTGTTAACCCTTGTCTTTTTACCTTTATTTTTATTGCAGAATATAGTCGCGACGCCGATGTTTAAAAAGCGCATTGAGGCGGTATGGGCGGCCGGGGCGGAAAATAATTCCTTTATGGTGGAAGCCGTCACAGGTATGAGCACGGTGAAAAGCATGGCCTTGGAGCCTCAGTTTAAGGCGCGCTGGGAGCAACTTTTAGCCAAGTATGTGCGGACTACCTTTAACACCGCCACGTTTCAAATTGGCCTGGGAAGCGCATCTTCACTGGTACAGCGCATTTCGACCATGGCCATTCTTTGGGCGGGCGGCAATATGGTCATGAACGGTTCTCTCACGCTAGGGCAGCTGATTGCCTTTCAGATGCTGGCCGGGCAGTTTACCGGCCCGGTAATGACCCTGATGGGCATGTGGCAGAGTGTGCAGCAATCAGGCCTGGCGATGGAACGTATGGGAGATATTCTCCATACTCCCCAGGAGCCAGTCCTGGCGCCGCTCAAACAAAAACTGCCTAGTATACGCGGGGAAGTAAAGATGGAAAACCTGGTGTTTCGCTATCGACCGGACTTGGAGCCGGTGGTCAAAGGAGTATCCTTTACCATTCCCGCAGGCCATCGCGTGGGGATTGTCGGTCGTTCCGGCTCCGGGAAAAGTACGCTGGCGAAATTACTGCAGCGTTTGTATGCGCCGGAGCAGGGCGAACTGTATATTGACGGCATTCCCACAGGACAGGTGGAGCCCCAATGGCTGCGGCAGCAGATTGGGGTGGTGATGCAGGAAAACTATCTCTTCAAAGGCAGCATTCGGGATAATATCGCTCTCACCCGTACCAGCGCCTCCATGGAGGAAGTCATTAAGGTGGCCCGCCAGGCAGGGGCGCATGAATTTATTTTAGAACTGCCCGAGGGTTATGATACGACAGTCGGCGAGAGGGGCGCCTCCTTATCCGGGGGACAGCGCCAGCGGATTGCCATTGCAAGAGCCCTTTTGAACAATCCGCGCATTCTAATTTTTGATGAAGCCACAAGCGCGCTGGATTATGAATCAGAACGTATTTTGATGGAAAATCTGGACAACATTTGCCAGGGGCGGACCGTGTTTTTCATTGCCCACCGCCTTTCGACGGTGCGGCGCAGCGATGTGATTTTGGTTATGGAAAAAGGACAGATTGTGGAAGGCGGCTCTCATGACGAGCTGCTGAAGGCGCAGGGGCTTTACGCTCACCTATATCAACAGCAGGAAGGTATGCGATAATGAAGTGGATGGAATGTATAAAGGCGAAATGGAAGCAATGGCAGGAGGCGAACAGCCGTCAAGAAGAGACGGAATTTTTACCTGCCGTGCTGGAGGTAACGGAAACGCCGCCGTCTCCTGTGGGGCGTTTGGCCTTATGGACGTTGATGGGGCTTTTAGTGGCAGGCACGCTTTGGTCCTTTTTGGGCGAAGTGGATGAGGTAGCGGTGGCGCAGGGGAAGATTGTACCGCGGGGCCAGGTCAAAGTGGTGCAGTCCGAATATAAGGGAGTTGTGCGCGCCATTCATGTTAAGGATGGGCAGACTGTGAAGGCGGGGGACGTGTTGGTAGAGCTGGATCAGACGGTATCAGCGGCAGAATTGACGCAAATCCGCAAGAATGTGGCGCATTATCAGCTGGAAGTGGACCGCTTGATGGCGGAGCAGCTAGATACGCCTTTCTCACCCCAGGTGACGCCGGATATGGATCCGAAGGATGTGGCTGTGCAGACGCAGCTTCATGCGAGCCGGACGCAGGAAATTCGCAACCGCTTGGCTTTGACGGAGGCCAAAGTGCGAGAGCAGCAGGCGGCTTTGGAGATTGCCGAAATAAATCGTCGCAAATATGCGGAGCTGCTGACCATTGCCAGGGAGCGGGAAGATCGGGTTACCAAATTGCTTGCGGAAAATGCCATTTCTTATTTTGTATTTTTGGAATACCAATCCAAACGCATGGAATTAGAGCAGAACCTGGCGGCCCAAGGAGGAGAAATAACCAAGGCCCAGTCGGCTTTGCAGCAGGCGCAGCGGGAATGGGGCGCCATCAGGGCGGAAAGGGACAAGGATATTGCCACGAAAATGGTGGAGGACCGCAAACAACTGCTTGTGTACCAAGAAGAAATAAAAAAAGCGGAAGAGAAAAGCCGCCAGGCCGTATTGGTTTCCCCGGTTGACGGCAGAGTGACCCAACTGGCTGTGCATACCCTGGGGGGCATTGTCACGGAAGCGCAGCCGTTGATGATCATTGTGCCGGAAGGGACCACTTTGGAGGTGGAAGCCTGGGCTGCCAATAAGGATATCGGCTTTTTGCATGAAGGGCAGCGGGCGGAGTTAAAGGTAGAGACCTTTGACTTCCAGAAGTATGGCATTATTGATGCGACCGTTTCCGAGATCAGCGCCGATGCCACCGACGACAAGGAAAAAGGACGTGTCTACCGGATGGTGCTGCAGATGGATAAGCAGGACATGCGCGTGGGTTGGCAGGACGTTCCCTTGAGTCCAGGCATGTCAGTAACTACGGAAGTAAAAATCAGGCAAAAACGGATTATTGAATTCTTCCTGGATCCCTTCCGCAAGTATAAGAGTGAAGCCTTGAGGGAGCGATAAGATGGAGCAAAAACAGGTTGATACAGCGCTGCATGCTTTGGTATCAGTAGCTAAATTTTTTGGCATTCCTGCGGAGCTGGAGCAGTTGAAACGGGCTTATGTGGTGCGGCCGGAAGGAATGGATACGCTTACCTTGCTGCGGGCGGCGAGGGACTTGGGACTGAAGGCGAAACAGTTTTTCTTAGAAAAAACCAACCCCCTCCAGACGACGCCCCTGCCGGCGATTGCCGTTCTGGAAGGCGGGCGCTATGTGGTACTTGTCCAACGCCATGAAGAAGGGCTTTTTACCGTATATGATCCGCAGTACGGCAAGACTGGGCAGCTTGAATTTGCGGAATTTCAAAAGCATTGGACAGGGGAGTTAATCTTAATTTCCCGGCGCTTTACCTTGGAGCGGACGAAAAGTAAGTTTGGTCTTTCCTGGTTTGTGCCCCAGGTGCTGCGTTATAAAAGCCAGCTCCTGTGGGTGCTGGGTCTGTCGCTGCTGCTACAGCTGTTTGGCTTGGCATCGCCGCTTTTCACGCAGGTGATCATTGACAAGGTGCTGGTTCATCGCAGCACGAACACTCTTGACATTTTGATTGTGGGCCTGCTGTCCTTGACAGTGTTTCAGCTCTGGATGACGGCATTGCGTTCCTATTTATTTACCAATACGAGCAGCAAGATCGATACGGTATTGTCCAGCCAATTGTTTAAGCATATTACCTCACTGCCGTTGAGTTATTTTGACCGCTGGCAGGTGGGGGATGTGGTTTCTCGCGTAGGAGAGCTTGAGAAAATCCGCAGCTTTTTGACAGGGGCTGCTTTGACAGTTGTCTTGGATATTGTCTTTGCGATTGTGTACATTGGGGTTATGTTTCTCTATAGCGGCTGGCTTAGTTTAGTGGCGCTGCTTGCTTTGCCGGTTTATTTGGTGCTGCAGCTTATTGTTACGCCGATTTTTAAGCGCCTGCTGAACGAGCAGTTTTTGATTGGCGCGGAAAATCAGTCTTTTTTGATTGAAGCTGTTACCGGCGTAGAAACGGTAAAGTCCATGACGGTGGAAACGCAGTTTGTCAAGAAGTATGAGCAAATTCTGGCTAGGTTGGTTAAGGCGGTTTTTGCCACCGCCAATCTGGCTAATGTTGCGGGTAATATCGGCGCCTTTATTCAGCAATTATTCAATCTTCTTGTGCTCTGGATTGGCGCGCATCAAGTTATGGACGGCAAATTGTCGGTGGGGGAATTGATCGCTTTTCAAATGCTGGCGGGGCAGGTAGTCGCGCCGATTCTTCGCCTTGTAAACATGTGGCAGGCCTTTCAGCAGACAAGAGTGTCCTTGGATCGTTTGGGCGATATTATGAATGCGGAAATAGAGCCTGCCTTCAATCCGAACCGGACGAGCCTGCCGGCGGTACAGGGAGAGATTGTATTTGAGCGGGTTTCCTTTAAATATCGTGACGACGGCGCGGAGGTGCTGCGAGGCGTTTCTTTTCGGATTGAACCGGGCATGCGCGTCGGCATTGTGGGACGGTCCGGCTCTGGCAAGAGTACGGTGACGAAGCTGATGCAGCGTTTGTACGTGCCCGGTTACGGACGAGTCTTGATTGACGGCGTGGATTTGGCGCAGGTGGAACCGTCCTGGCTGCGTCGGCAGATTGGCGTAGTGCTGCAGGAAAATTTTCTTTTTAACGGCTCCTTGGCTTATAACATCGGCATAGCCGATGTGGGAACCCCCCGGGAGCGTCTGGAAGCGGTGGCCGCCATTGCTGGGGTGAATCAGTTTCTTGGTGATTTGCCGGAAGGCCTGGATACGTCTGTCGGCGAGCGGGGCGGTCGCCTGTCCGGCGGCCAGCGCCAGCGCGTGGCCATTGCCAGGGCGCTGGTGACCGACCCGAAAGTGCTGATTTTCGATGAAGCTACAAGCGCCTTGGACGTAGAGTCGGAAAGGGCGATTATGGATCATTTGGACGGTATTGCTGCAGGACGCACCATGATCTTGATTGCGCACCGCCTGTCAACGGTGCGGCAGTGCGATAAAATTTTGGTAATGGATCGCGGTCAGATCGTGGAAGAAGGAACGCATGAGGAGTTGCTGGAGAAGCAGGGAGTGTACCATTATTTGCATGAGCAGCAAGCGGCATTGTAGAGGGAGTGGATGGTTATATGCGTATTGCACATATTCATTTGAGTGATATCAAAGAAGGCGTGAGCGGCTCGGTTCGCTTACTGATGGAAGAGCAGCAAAGGCAGGGCGATGAGGCGGTTCTTTTTTCGCAGGTGTGCCAAAGTGGCGACGCCGAAGTCTTGCCGTTAATAGGGGAAGATTCTTCATGGGGCCAGTCCATGCAGGCTTTTGAGCAGAAGGAGGGCTTTCAGGCGTTAAGTGCGTCAAGTCTTTTGCAGCTTTGGAAGCAGCCACTGTTTCAGCAGGCGGATATGGTTCATTTGCATGTAACGGCATCCTCCTACTTTTCCTATCTTCTGTTGCCGTCTTTGGCGGCAAAACCATTGGTTTGGAGCATTTATGAGCCCCAAGCATATACGGCTGGGTGCTTTCATACAGCGGTATGCCAGCATTGGCGGCAGCAGCAATGCAGGGAGTGTCCTTTGACGGAAAAAGCGAGCCAGCCGCGCCGAGAAGAGCTGTTCTTATTGAAAAAGGCATTGTATAATGCATCTTCTTTTGCGGCGGTAACGGCGAATGCTTGGCTGACGGACCAAGTGAAGCAAAGCATATTGGGTAATCGGCTGGCCGGTGAAATACCTGTGGCCGTTGACCCCGCCTTTTTCAAACGGGCTGAGCGCTCGCAGCTGCGAAAGATGCTGGCGATTCCTGAGGATGTTTTTGTGTTGGCGTTTGCCGCTCCTGGAGGTATAGAGAATTCTTTATATGGCGGTCCGATGGTGAGGGAGCTGCTGAATTATTGGCAGAAGGATAATGACAAGGTTTGGCTGTTGGAAATTGGCGGCGCTTCACAGAAAGAACTGCCAAACGGCTTTTCAGGACGAGTTGTGCCCTACGGCTTGCCGCCAGGCGAGCGAAGCGCCGTTCTGCAGGCGGCCGATGTATTCTTACAGCTGTCGCCATATGACGCAACAGGGGTTAATCTGTTGGAAGCCGCGGCTGCCGGCGTGCCGGCGGTGGCTTTGGGAGTGGCTGCTGCCGGTGCTGATGTGCGTCATCTAGAAACAGGCTATTTGACGTCAAGCAATAAGCTGGAGGATGTATTGCAGGGAATTCAGCTTTTGCGTGGCAAACCGGAATTTGCTACGCACCTCGGTCAGCGGGCGGCGCAGGTTGTATGGCAGCGGCATCAGGCAGCAGCGATTGCAAGGGACTATAAAGATATTTATTCCCGATTGCAAAAAGAAGGCGGCCGACAGTGGAATATCGCGGTGCAGCCGCAGGTGGTCCCGCAACTTCCGCGGGAAGCCATGACGCTACCGCAGTTGTGGGAGCATGCCGGTATTCCGGCCCGTGTAGAAGCGGCATTGGCTAAAGGGGAGACAAAGCTTTGGGATGAGCTGGAGGCTTGTTTTCAGGGTTATGAAAAAAAGCGGGAATGGGAGCAACGAGTATTTGTCGATCTGTATTTGTCTTATGTGCTGAATCGGGTCAAACAGCCTCTTAGTCCCAAACTGTTGGTGAATATTATTGATCAATGGCTGAGGCGCAGAAGGCTGCCGCCGCGTTGCGGCAACTTCTGTATGACAGAAAAAGTCGCTTTGCAATTTTGGACGAAAATACTGCGATTTACATTGGAACAGTTTTTCCATGCTACTTCGCCTGATTTTTTTCCGCACCTTTCGTTTTATCAACAAGGGCGTCTTATTGATTTGTGGCGTACGCTTTTCTTTAATGATTTCAGTACGCCCTATTTGGAGCCGGAAATGCATGAAGCAGACCAGGCGCGTGTGGGAAATACCACCAGTCCCCAGCGCATTTATCCTGATTTGTTGATTCGTTCTATGTACTCCATCTATCCGCCAGAAAATGTACGCTTGGACATGAGACGCCTCCTCAAAAAAGAAGTGCCGATCTGCATTCAGGTTATCTTGGCGTTTTGGCTGGTCAATGTGCCCTATTTTGACGGGGACGCCAAGCGGCAGCGTGTCATGCGCCGTAATGCGAGTGCATTTCTTGAAAGTGCCATGGAAAGCCCTGAAACGCTGCCGCGTTTCTTTTATGAAGGCACTGTAGAGCATATTATTCCTCATTTTTGGCGTGCAGCTTATCTGGGAGGAAATCTGGTTAAAGAGATTTCTTTGCTAGGCGATTTTTTACATCAGCAAATGGGGCGTTTCCATCCGAAATTTCTGGAAGCAATGGCGCCGAAAAAACAGGAGGGTGGACGCCGGTTGCGGATTGGCTATATTTCCAGCAATTTCTGCCATCAAGCGGTAAGTTATTATATGGCAAACCGTATTTTTCACGCAGATCGGCAAAACTTTGAGATTCAAGTTTTTTCCTTGGAAAAACGTAATGACTCCATGACTGATCATATTAAGGCCCATTGTGACCGCTTTACGGTATTTCGCGATTTCCGGAATCTGGAGGCGATTGCGGATGCCGTCAAGAAAAGCGAACTGGATATCCTGGTGTATGCCGACATCGGCATGGATCAAATTACCTATCAATTGGGCGCCATGCGTTTAGCGCCGGTGCAGTGCGTATTGGTAGGGCATGGTGTTACCACCGGTTTGCCGACTATGGAGTATTATGTAAGCGGCGATTTTGAGAGTCCCCGGGCGCAGCGGCATTACCGGGAAAAATTGGTGCGTCTGCCTAATCTGGGAGCGGCGCAGCTGCCGCCGTCCTTTCCGGCGATAGGCAAGTTGACGCGCAAAGACTTTAACTTGCCGGAAGACGCTGTATTATTGGTATCCTGCGCGAACGGCATCAAGCATGGGCCGGAGCGAGATGCGTTGTTAGTGGAAATTTTGCAAAAAGCGCCGAGGGCGGTTGTTGTCTTAAAGCCCTTTATGAACCCGTCTCTTGTGCAGCCGAAATGGGTGCAGCGGGTGCAGGCAGCAGCGCGTCAAGGAGGCGTGGAAGATCGTTTGCGAATTATTCCGCCCTTGGCGCAGGGAAAAGACTTGATGGATTTCTTAGCATTGGCGGATATTCAGCTTGATACCTATCCTTATGGCGGATGGACGACCAATATGGAAGCCGTTTATTCCGGCTTGGCCCTTGTGACCCAGGAAGGGGAGCAGGCTCGCAGCCGCTGGGGGGCGCATATGCTGAGGGCTTTGGGAATTGAAGCCGGAATCGCTAAAAACGAGGAAGAATATGTGCAGCAGGCAGTTCGGTTGGTTAATGATGATGATTTGCGCAGTCAAATTAGGGAGCAGATACGCGCCAAAGCCAAAGAAGTTCTCTTTAATGGTGAAGCGGCTCAACCGGCCTACGAGGCGGAGTTGCAGCGCATGTATGAAGAGTCGTTGGAAAATTGGGACCAGGCGGTGAAAAAGTAATGCGATTTTTGTTTCTGCACTCGTCTTTTCCCGGGCAGTTTTTACATTTGGCGCATTATTTGGGGACCGCTGGCGGGCATCAAGTGGCGTTCTTGTCCTTGCATGAGGGAGGCGGCGAACTTCCTGGTGTAAAGCGCTTCCACTATAAACCGCCGCGCGACCCGTCACAGCATACCCATCACTACCTGCAGGGGCTGGAGCGGGCGGTGCTGGAGGGGCAGGCGGCGTATCAAACGGCGGCGCAATTAAAGCAGCAGGGCTTTACGCCGGATGTGGTGCTAGGACATTCCGGCTGGGGCTCCTCCTTGTATATGAAGGACTTGTTTCCGCAAACGCCGCTGCTGGGGTATTTTGAATGGTTTTATCGCGCCCACGGCAGTGATGCAGAGTTCGGTCCAAACGAAAAAGTAAGTCCTGATGGCGAATGCCGAATTCGCACCAAAAATGCGCCGATTTTGCTGGACTTAAATAACTGTGACGCAGGTCTTTGTCCGACCTATTGGCAGCATAGCCAGTTTCCGGTAGAATATGCAGCCAAGCTGAAAGTGATTCATGACGGCGTGAATACGGAAGCCTGCAAGCCCCAGAAGGGGGCCAAATTGGTCTTGCCGCAGTTGAACTTGGATCTGTCGGAAGCCAAGGAGATTGTAACGTACGTGGGCCGGGGGATGGAGCCTTACCGTGGCTTTCCGCAGTTTATGGAAGCCGTGGCTGAGTTGCAGCGGCGTCGCCCGCACTGCCATGTAGTGCTGATTGGCGGCGACGGCGTATTTTACGGTACGCCCTTGCCGAATGGGCAGACGTATAAGGAAAAAGTTCTTTCCGAATTGTCTCTGGACAGGAGCCGCATTCACTTTACCGGCTATTTGAACCGGGCCGATTTTTTGACGGTACTCCGGGCTTCGACGGTGCATGTGTATCTTACAAGGCCCTTTGTCTTGTCCTGGTCCATGCTGGAGGCTATGTCTTGCGGCTGCACCCTGGTAGCGTCGGCTACGCCTCCGGTGCAGGAGGTCGTTCAGGATCGAGTGAACGGTCTGTTGGCGGACTTTTTTTCGCCCCTGCAGTTAGCGGATCGTATCGAAGAAGCGCTTGCCGATCCCGCATTGCGGCGGGCGCTTTCGTACCGGGCTAGGGAAACCGTGCTGGATCGGTATGACCTGCGCAAAACTCTGCCACGGCAATTGCAATGGATGCAGGAATCTGTGGAAAAAGCGAGGAAGGGCCGGTCATGAAAATTTTATTTATGCATCCTAACTTTCCGGCTCAGTTTTTGAATCTTTGTCTGGTGTTAGGGCCTCATCCTGACTTTGAGATTGTTTTTATGACCGCTAAAAAAGAAGGCGATCTTCCAGGAGTGCGTAAAGTATATTTTGAGCCGCCCCGGGAGGTGCATGTGGAAACGCATCCGTATCTTCGTTCAGTGGAGAGTGCGGTGTTGCAGGGACAGTCGGTGTATCGAGCGGCGTTGAAGCTCAAGCAGGAAGGCTTTTATCCGGATTTGATTGTCGGGCATTCCGGCTGGGGTTCGACCTTATATATGAAGGATTTGTATCCGCACGCCGCCTTTATTGGCTATTTTGAGTGGTTTTACCATGCTCATGGCACGGATCTTGATTTTGATCCGGCGGATCCGCTGGCTGTAGACGGCGAGCTGCGCACCAGGACGATTAATACGCCCTTTTTATTGGATTTGGAAGCTTGTGACGCAGGCTTGAGTCCTACGCAATGGCAGAAAAAGCAGTTTCCTGTTGAATTTCAAGATAAAATCAGGGTGATTCATGACGGGGTGCAGACGGAGCGATATGTACCGCTGCCGGGCAAGAAGATCCAGTTTCCCGATTTGCAGCTGGATCTGTCTGCTGTGGACGAGGTGATTACCTATGTCGGGCGGGGCATGGAACCGTACAGGGGGTTTCCACAGTTTATGCAGGCGCTGGAACTGGTTTTGCGGCAGCGTCCTCAAGCGCATGCGGTGATTGTCGGCGCGGAGCGCATTGCCTATGGCGGTAAAAAACCGGACAAGTATGATTCGTACAAGCAATGGGCATTAAAAGAATTGGACCTGGATTGGAGCCGGGTTCATTTTACAGGACTACTGCCGCGCAACCGTTATTTGGAAGTGTTGCAGGCATCAAATGTGCATGTGTACCTGTCAAGACCATTTGTTTTATCTTGGTCAATGATGGAAGCCATGTCTGCAGGGTGTTTAATGGTAGCGTCTGATACGCCTCCTGTACGGGAAATGATTGAAGACGGCAAGAATGGCTTGCTGACGGACTTTTTTAACGTGCCGCAGTTGGCGGGACGCATCCATGAGGCTCTGGACAACCAGGAGGCGCTGGCTGGCATGCGGGAAATGGCGCGCCAAAGCATTGTCGAAAAATATAATTGGCGTAGCATGCTGTCGAAGCAAGTGGCATTTTTCCAGGAAATAGCGCTTCTGGCCAGAGGGCGCCGGCGGGAATGAGGATGACGCCATGAAAATTTTGTTTACCCATAGGGTCTATCCCGGGCAGTTTCGCAACCTGCTCCGCGCCTTAGCGTTAAACCCGCAGCACCAGGCTGCCTTTATTCCCTACCAGATGCATGAAGAGCCCTTGCCGGGAATTCGGGTGGAACGATATCAGCCAAGCCGCAGCGCTCATAAGGAGACTCACCATTATGTGCAGAGCGTGGAGAACAACGTTTTATTTGGTCAGGCGGTTTGGCGCAGCGCGATGCGCCTAAAGGCGGAGGGCTTTTATCCGGACGTGATTTTCGGTCATTCCGGCTGGGGACCTACCTTGTATTTGCAGGACGTCTTTCCCAAAGCTGCGCTATTGTGTTATTTCGAATGGTTTTACCGCGCCGAGGGCTCCAGTCATGGCTTTCATCCAAATATTCCCGTGCTGCCGGACCATCGTGCGCAGATTCGCACCAAGAATGCCCCGATTTTAATGGATCTGGTGGCGGCTAAGGGCGGCGTAACGCCGACAGCCTGGCAAAAGCAGCAGTTCCCTGTTGAATTTCAAGATAAAATCCAGGTGATTCATGACGGCGTGGATGAGCAATATTTTTTTCCAAAACAAGGCGGCTTGTATTTGCCTCGCATCGGCCTGGATTTGCGGGATAAAAAGCAAATTGTAACCTATGTGGCCACCGGCATGGAGCCTATGCGCGGCTTTCCTGAATTTATGCAGGCAGTCTCGTTGCTGCAAAAACGCTGCCCGCAGTGCGAAGTGGTGGTTGTGGGGGAGGATCGAACCGAGTATTCGAACCCGCTGCCGGATGGCAAAACCTACCGGCAGGCCATGCTGGAAAAGTATCCTTATGATTTGCGGCGCTTGCATTTTACCGGGCGCTTGTCTTTGGAAGAACACCGCCAGGTGCTGCAGGCGTCTTCTGTGCATGTATACTTGACCTTTCCCTATATTTTATCCTGGTCCATGCTGGAAGCAATGTCCTGCGGCTGCTTAGTGATTGGCTCCGCGACGCCGCCGGTGCAGGAAGTCCTTCGCCACGGCGAAAACGGCTTGCTATGCGACTTCTTTGCTGTGGAACGCCTCAGCGAAATGATGGCGGAAGCTTTGGAAGAACCGGATTTATTCCGGACTATACGGAATCAGGCGCGCGAGACGGTGCTGCAGAAATATGCGGTAAAATTGATGCTGCAGAAACAGTGGGAATTTGTACGACAAGGGGGCCAATATTGATGACCCAGGCTATTTATGAAGTATCCGAGGCGTATTACAAGAGCGTGATCTTAAACCCTTTGACAATTGCCAAGGCGGCGGCCAGCGAGAATGTTTGGGATGAAATTTTGAACTTTCACGCTCAATTGGTAACTGATGGCTATACAAAATACCTGGACGGCTTTTATCGGGCCAGCAAAGAGCGCTTTGGAGCCAACTGGGTGTATTACGATATTGTGAATGTGATTTATGCGGCTGCCAAACTCATTCAGCCGCGAAGCTACCTGGAAATCGGCGTTCGGCGCGGGCGTACCTTGTGCAGTGCTGTGCGCGGCTGCCCGGAGATGGATGTGTATGCATGCGACATGTGGATTCCGCAGTATGCAGGCATGGACAATCCAGGCGAGGAGTTTGTTCTCCAGCAGCTGGCAGGCCATGGACATAACGGGAAAAGCGTGTTTTTAAATGGCGACAGTCACAGCCTGTTGCCGCAGCTGTTCCGGGAAAATCCGGAGCTGAAATTCGACCTGATTACGGTAGACGGCGATCACAGCACAGATGGAGCATACGCCGATTTAAAAACCGTCCTTCCTAGGCTGAACCAAGGGGGCGTACTTGTGTTTGACGACATTGCCCACCCGGAGCATCCTTTCCTGAAAGAAGTATGGCAACAGGTGCTGACTGAGCATAAGGAGCTGGCGTCCTTTTCCTATGAAGAGCTGGGATATGGCGTGGCCTTTGCCGTGCATCGGGGCTAGGACATGGGGCAGGAATTATGGAAATGGCTTCCGCCGGATGCCAAGCAGGTGCTGTTATGCGGTTTTGGCGACGGAAGCGTGGTAACAAACCTAAAAAAAGAAAATCCCCACATGCGGTTTTTCGTGGTGGAAGCCGATGCGGCCAAACGGGAGCAAGCTGCGCAGCAAGGATGCACTGTTGCGGCGCATCCCGGAAGCCTGCTGGAGGAGATGCAGGCGCGTTGCGTGCAACCGGATGCCTGGCTTATACAGGAAGGAGCTTGGAGCGATGAAACGCTCACTTCCAGTTGCCGTCATGCTTGGTTTCGGCAGCTGCAGCCAGGAGCCAGCGTGGTCTGGGAGGCGCCAAACAGCCAATACTGGCGGCGGCTGGTACTCCTGCTGGCAGGAAACGGTGCGGGCTGTTCGGTTGTGGCGAAGGATATCGAGGGAGAATGGCAGGCAGGCGGGATGGTCGATGCCGAAGCCGCATGGGTGTACGACGAAGCAGAACAAAATGAATTTCAGAATTTCCTGCAGAGTCTGGACCCGCTGCTACAGAATTTGAAACTGGAATCCGAGCAACACCGGCAACGCTGGCAGGCAGCTTCTTTTGTGATGCGGGGACGGAAAAAAAACGCCCAACAGGACCCTCCTCTTCGTATTCATACGGTTTTGGGAGAAACCATGGTGTGTTCGCGAGTGCGCATTGAGGAACCGCATGCCTTTTTGGCGCGAAATCCTGGGATTGTCTGCACCCAGAGCGAAAGGCTGGAAAGCCAGGTATGGCCGGTAGGAGAGCGCCTGGTTTGGATTTGGCAGCGCCGCTTATTTGCGTTTCAAAACATGCTCGAGCTGCAGCAAAAGCTCCTGAGTCAGAACGTTTTGACGATTCAGGAATGGGATGATGATCCGCTTCATTGGGAGGAACATTTTCGGCAAAGCCGTTTTGTGGAGTTGCGCAGCGCCCATGCCATTCAGACGTCAACAGAAGCATTGGCCGGCTATTTGCGGGAGTTTCATCCGGAGGTACAGGTTTTTCCCAATTGTTTAGCTTCACTGGAACCGTTGGTCTTTCCGCAAACGCGAGGAGTTACCTTGTTTTTTGGCGCCTTGAATCGCAAAGAAGACTGGCAGCCTATCCTGGCGCCGCTAAACCGATTTTTGCGCAAGCAGGGGCAGCGCGTTCGCGTGTTTGTGATTTATGACCGCGAGTTTTTTGAGGGGTTGCAGTGTGAGCAAAAGCAGTTTTTCTCATTTTGCTCTTACAAAAAGTATCAGAAACTGCTGCAACTAAGTGATGTGGCCCTGCTGCCATTATTGCCGACGCGTTTTAACCGCATGAAGTCGGATTTAAAGTTTCTGGAGTGTGCGGGAGCAGGCACTGCCGTATTGGCAAGCCCTACTGTGTATGAACATACTCTGCAGCAGGGGGTTACAGGGTTGCTGTATACGAATGAGGCAGAATTCTATGGCGCCTTGCAGCAACTGATTGAAGATGGGCCTTTTCGTCGGAGTATCGCGGTCAATGCGTATCGATGGGTGGCTGAAAACCGGATGCTGGCGCAGCACTATCGCAAGCGCCTCCGCTGGTACAACTCGCTCTTTGAAAGGTATGAGGAATTGAGCGCTGCTATTGGCGAACGGGTGCCGGAACTTTGGTTAGGGGAGAAATAACAAAATGAAACAGGATATCTTGTTTTTGCATAAAGGCTTTCCCGGCCAGTTTTACCATTGGGCGGCGGCCTTAGCGGCCAGGGGTCATCGGGTGGTCTTCTTGTCTGCAAAGCGAGGGGGAGCTATTCCAGGGGTGCAGTGCTTTTCTTACGAGGAAAATGCCATTCCTGCGGGGGGGCATATGCTTTTGGAGGCGCAGCAGGCGCAGGTTGAAGCCGGCTGTGCCGTATGGCGGAGCTTGATGAAGCTGAAAGAGCAGGGATTTTCTCCTCAAACAGTTGTTGCCCACGTCGACTTTGGCGTGGGCCTTTTTGTAAAACACATATTTCCTGTTTGCCGACTTATTGCGTATTGCGAATGGTATTTTCACTACCAGGGCAATGAGTGGGATTTTGAGCCCAAGGAACACGAGCGTTTGCGGCCCGGGCACCGGATGCAGATGCAATTGAGCAATAACAGTATTTTGCAGGTGCTGCAGCAGGCGGATGTGCTTATTTCCCCTACGGCCTGGCAGAAAAGCCGTTTTCCGAAAGAATATCAACAGCGCATAGAGGTGGTGCCGGACGGAATTGATACGGATTTTTACCGGCCGCCGCAGCAACGGCAGCAAGAGGTGCCTCTGGTTACCTATGTGAGCCGTACGATGGAGCCTTTTCGCGGCTTTGACAAAGTGATGGAAGCCTTTTCGCTTTTGCAGCGGGAACACAAGACTTGTCGTATGGTATTAGTGGGACAGACAGACCGCTACGAATATTCTTGCACGCCTCCTCATGGCAAAACCTATAAAGAGATATATGAAACTCAATTTCCCTTAGACCCGAGGCGAACGCAGTTTACCGGCTGGGTTGGGGAAAAGCAGCTGTTGCAGATCTTGCAGGCGTCGACGGCGCATGTATATCTGACGCGTCCCTTTGTGTTGTCCTGGTCTTTTTTGCAAGCCATGGCGACTGGCTGCGCTGTTGTGGCTTCGGCGACGCCGCCGGTGCTGGAGATTGCTTCGGACATGAATAAGAAAAGCCCAGCCTTAGAACTGGTAGATTATTTTTCAGCGGCTGATTTAACAGAACGGATTAATTTTCTTTTGGAGCAGGCGCAGCGGCGAAGCTTATTAGGAGCAGCGGCGAGAGAGCTGGTGCTAAAGCGGAATGCCCTGCAGGAAGCCGTGAACAAGCAGTGCGGACTGGCAACTGGAAACTAAAATTTGCCATTAAGAAGGAACCATGCTTGGAATCGCGAATTATAAAATAGTTTTTAGAAAGGGGAACTCCTATGGCGAGAATTTTTGTATGTCATCATAAGCCATACTGGGTGTATCAAGATGACATTTTTACACCTATTGAGGTAGGGGCAGCTTTGCGGGAAAATCATTTACCAATGATTTCGGATGACATGGGAAAAGAATCTATTTCAAATAGGAATGCTTCGTTTTGTGAATTGACAGCCATGTACTGGGCCTGGCGTCATGTACGCAGCGATGTAGTTGGTTTTTGCCATTACCGGCGCTATTTTTCATTTAATCCGGATATGGTTGGTCCGATTGCGCAAAAACCCTTTTCTGTTTCCCTTATGCCGGACGGGAAGCTGGAAACGATAGCGCGCTATGGAATTGCTGACAAAGAGTTGCTGGCACAGTGGCTGGAACGATATGAGGTTATTGTGCCGCAACCCGTTGAGTCTTCTCTTTCGATTGAAAAGCAATACTGCTTCTATCACCGGCCAGAAGACTGGCAGCTGCTTTTACAGACAATGGAGCGAGTCGATCCCAGCAGCCGCAAATGGATAGAGCGGGTCTTTCAGGGAGTGTGGCCAACCTATCCCTACAACATGTTTATTATGAAAGGAGAGCTATTTACAGCATATATGGAATGGCTTTTTGAAATTCTATTTGCGCTGGAGCGGGTATTGATCCCGAGTGAGGATGCTTATCAAAAACGCGTGTTTGGCTTTATGTCGGAACGCTTGTTTACGTTGTATCTTGCCAGGCTGCAGGCGACAAGCCCGATTCGAGTTGGGCATGCGCATATCGTGATGCCAGGCTGGGAATGAAAGAGGTTGCTCTTATGAAAAAGACGGTTCTAATTCTAGGGGCGGGCGGTTTTTTAGGGCGCTACCTTTGTAGGGAAGGAAAAATAAGAGGCTGGAGGGTTGTCGGGGTAGGGAGAAAAATTCCGACTGACTCTGAGTGCGACGATTTTTTGGCGGGGGACCTGTTGGAGCTGGATTTACAGCGGCTGCTGCGGAAAACTTCTCCAGAGTGTATTATTAATGCCGCCGGTGCTTCCTCGGTAAGTGACTCTTTTTCGCATCCTTACCGGGATTTTCAGCAGAATGTAGAAGTACAGGCAAAAATTTTAGAAGGAATTCGCCAAGATGGCAAGAATTGTTTTTATATCTTTCTCTCTAGCGCAGCGGTATATGGAGAACCGGAAACCTTGCCTGTGCGGGAAGACATGCCTTGCCGTCCTATTTCGCCATATGGTTTTCATAAAAGGCAAGCTGAATTGCTACAGGAAGAATATACACGTTTTTTCGGGCTCCAAGGCGCGGTTTTACGGATTTTTTCTGCGTATGGCGAAGGCCTGGAACGGCAAGTAGTGTATGAATTGACAAAAAAAATCCAAGAAGCGAAAGACTTTTTGGAAGTATACGGCACAGGCGAAGAGACGCGGGACTTTATCCATGCAAGTGAAGTGGCTCGAATTGCTTATGCCGTAGCGGAAAAGAAGGCGGAAGGCGTTTTTAATGTAGCTTCAGGAAAGCAGACTCGCATTGCCGATCTGGCGCAGCGATTGGTGAATGAGTTGCGGTCAGGACTGCCGATTGTTTTTACTGGGGAAGGCAAGGAAGGAAACCCGCTGAAGTGGGAGGCGGATATAACTAAACTGAGAAAAATTTGAAATAATATTAATATGTGTTGCTGAAAATGAAAAGACAGAAATGAAAAGATATGCATTTTGTCAGTAAACACCAACATGCGAGACTTATTAGGAGACATTTTTTCGTTAATGTATGATATTTGGAAAAATCAACCGTTTAACGTGTCCATTTAATCTAATACGGTCCATGTTCGAATGTTGTATTAATTTATTCAGGTTTAATTTGCAAATTGTTAGTTAAAGTATGAAAACATGACAATGTGATTACTGGGAGGTAGTATAGATATGAAAAATATTATTGGTCAGTTAGCTTATAGAGAAATATTAGCTGTTTTGTCTCAAGGGATTAGCAAAGATAATATTGAATATTATAAAACCCTTCTGAATTTGCGTAAATTATTAATACAAAAGGAAGATAATCGTATTAATTTGGAAATTGAGAATAGAGAAATTACCTTGAATTTATCGCATTGTTTCCCGCTTTATCGAGGTATGTATCCATTATATGATACCGCAATTAGAAGATTGGCTTCAATGGTTAGAGTAAAAAAGGGAAATTTGAAAATGATTGATGTAGGAGCCAATATTGGCGATACACTTCTCATGGTTCAACCAGAAAAAAATGATGTAGTACTATGTATTGAAGGAAATCGATTCTATTATGATTTATTTTCTATTAATGTTGCACGATGGAATTTAGAAAGTAAGATTATAATAGAAAATGTTTTTTTGGGGGAGAAAAGGGAAAAATTGCAAGGTAAAGTGTTAGCGAATCAGGGAACCGGGAAAATTGAAATTAAAGAAAACGGAGAAGATATAACTATAGTATCTTTAGATGAGATTATTTCTAAACATGAATTTAGTGAGTGTAATTTATTGAAAGTCGATACGGATGGATTTGACTATTCTGTTATAAGAGGAAGTAAAGCTTTATTAGAAAAAAGTCATCCAATGATCTTTTTTGAATTTGACCCCAATATGCTAATTGCAAATAATGAAGACCCCTATAGTATATTTGAATTCTTAAAGAACCTCAATTATGAAAGATTTTTCTTGTATAATAACTATGGATTGCCGCTGGGAACGGCAAATTTGAATGATCGAAATGTTTTTGAACAGGTCGTAGGAAAAATTGACGGAAATTCAATAGGTTATTATGATGTTCTAGCATGTAATGATGAAGAAAACGAACTTTTTGCAAACTTCATAAAAGAAGAACTTTTTATGAAAGAATTGCGTGTAAATAGAAAATGATTTTTGATGAAATTGCAAATGAAAGTTTAAATTTAATGAAGTTATTATGAAGAATTAAAAGCAACAGTTAATTGGTGGATGAAAAATGATAAAATACATCCTGATCAATCCTGTATGCTGTTGATTTAAATAGTAATTTGTTATGAAGGAAGGAATGATATACTATGCAGCGAGCATTAAATTTTCTTGTTTATAGCAATAAATTAACAATGGAAAAAGAACAAGTCGCGATAGATCTTTTAGCAGGTATGCATGTAGAACGGGTCAAGAAAATGGATGATAAAGCTAATCTTTTTGATGCTGAATTTAAAGTATCTTCTCAATTTGGAGAAGATGGTATAATACAATATATAATCAACAAAGTTCATATTCGGAACAAAATCTTTGTCGAATTTGGGGTTGAAAATTATTTAGAATCCAATACTAGATTTCTTTTGAGAAATAATAATTGGAAGGGACTCGTGATAGATGGTTCAGATGCAAATATTCAGTATATAAAAACGGATGAAATATATTGGAAGCATGACTTAACTGCAGTTAGTGAATTTATTACTAAAGAGAACATAAATTCAATTATTTTAAAAGCGGGTATAAGTGGTGAGATAGGTTTATTGAGCGTAGATATTGATGGGAATGACTATTGGGTGTGGGAAGCAATTGATTGTATAACTCCTCAAATCGTGATTTGTGAATATAATAGCGTGTTTGGCTGCGATCATTCAATTACAATTCCGTATAATCCGAAATTTCGGAGGATTGAGGCCCATCATTCAGGGCTCTATGCCGGTGCTTCTTTACGGGCATTATGTGAGTTGTCTGAACGAAAAGGATATGTTTTTATCGGATCTAATTCTGTGGGAAATAATGCTTTTTTTATTAGAAAAGACATTGCCAATACATTTAATATTTTAACGGCAAAGGAAGGGTATGTTGAAAGTAAACTAAGGGACTCAAGAGACAAAAATGGTAAATTTACTTATTTGAGTGGGGTGGATAGGCTAAAAGAAATATCAGAATGTGTTATTTGTGAATTGTCTAGTTCTAAAAATATGAAATTATGTGAGTTGTTCCCCGAAAAATTTTCCTAAATTGCAAGTGTCAAGAAATACGTTGCAGTCGTTGGCGATTGTGAAATATTTCAATATAAGTTCTGACAGAATGCCTGAATGCTTCGTGAATTTGAAATCTGACTATAGCTCCATTCAACTTTGAAGGAGTGAAAAACGTTTCAGTGTAGGCGTAGGCATTGTCATAGCAATCTCCTTTCTTGCTCATGTTGCAAAGCATGCGATGCTTTTGGAATCGTTTTTGATATTCATGACTACAAGATTGGCTGCTCTGATCGGAGTGGACTATCGGCTGAATGAATTCTTTGGAGTACGACTATCTCTAATACATCAATCACCAGTTGTTTGGTTATACGGCTTGCCAAAGACCATCCAATAATTCGCCTTGAATACAAGTCCAAGAAAATATCGTTGCTTTATAGCGCTTTACTGTTTTACCCACTAAGGTATATTGACTCATCGTTTCTTTATTCATGTACAATCTCTTCATTAACTAATGTAGCCTTAATTCGTCTAATACTATAAGTCTGATGAGATTTTTTTAATAAAGATCGTATATATTTTTATCCCCGATATATCAATGAGTGGTAATGCTGGCGCTTTAACTCATGCATAATAACCACTACTTGAAACCAGTAAGGTACACGCCGAGCGCAGATTCAAGTGACCACTCTGTTGCAGAAGTAACACATACTTTTTCCATGGCCGTTGACAAAGTTCGCCGACATCCTTTTAATAATTTCACCTAATCCTTCGAGCTTTTTGGTTCTCCCGATAACTTTCGGAATTCTGCATCATCATTCTTCTGATTGACTGATCCTAGCAAGGCATAATTTCGATCCTCTTGGTATTTTTTCATCATGAATATATCGTTGAATAAGGGATACCGAACTTTTTTGATGTTGTCGACACACTGATTTTTCCGGTTAAAAGTTTCTTTTCATAAGATTTTTTTACTTTGCAATACTCCTTCCTGGTACTATATCATTATTTATGCTCGGATTGGTTGCTTTTGCGATATCACATCAATGACTTTTGTGAACATCTCTTGATACTATTTTTGAAGGTGAAGCTGTAATGAAAAAAGAAGTTAGAATAGGACTAAACATTATTGGTGGTGAAGGTTGGTTAGCAGGTGTAACTATTTTAGAGTTATTAGTTAAAGCAACAAAACTGCTTTCTGAACGGCCTATATTTTATCTAATTGTTACAGAAAAAACACTTAAAGACTATGAGTGGCACCACGCGTTGAGTGCGTCGATAGACGGAGTTATTTTTTTAGGGAAAAGAACTAAAAGAATAGTTGATATTTTGGGGGGAGATATTATTTGTGCGAATTCATTAAATGATGTTTTTGCACAAATTGACATAATATATCCAATGAATAGCGATATATTGCCTGGTTATCCTGCTATATCATGGATACCTGATTTTCAACATAGACATTTACCTGATTACTTTTCGATTACTGAGCGGCAATGGAGAGATGAAAAATTTTTGCAGATTTCGAAACATGCTGAAGTTGTTTATTTTTATTCGCGGGCGGTCGAACGTGATTTTCGGACCTTTTATCCCGATTCAAAATGCATTACACAGAACGTATTTTATCGTGTAATACCTGAGAAAGAATGGTTTCAAGGAGAGGTACAAGCGGTTCTAAACAGATATTCAATTCCACATAAATTTATAATTTGTTGTAATCAATTTTGGGTACATAAAAATCACTCGGTTTTGATAAAAGCTCTTGGACGATTGAAACAAGACGGGAAAATTATTCATTTGGTATGTACAGGGAATACTCGAGACTATCGGCATCAAGAATATTATCAAATTTTACAAGAGCAAATTGTACAGTGGGATATCGCTGATCAAATTCACATTACTGGACCGTTGCCCCGTTATGAGCAAATTCAGCTGTTGCGTTGCAGTCAATATGTAGTCCAACCGTCGTTATTTGAGGGATTTAGTCTTGGTGTTGCAGAATGCAGAGCTTTAGGAAAAGAAGTATTGCTTTCTGATTTGCCTGTGCATAGAGAGCACGCGTATGGAATATTGTTTGACCCAAAGGATGAAGTTGAATTGGCTCGGAAGATGGCTTACTTAGCAGATACTCTGCCGATAGGGCCTGATTTACTGAAAGAAGAAAGCGCTCGAATTCATGCAGAGACATTAGCCATGCAATTTGCTGAAGAAATGAAAGAAATGTTTCGAACTGCTATAGAAGTATATTCAAAAGACGAGAATAGAACCAGTTCGAATGGTAAGACTGAGCAAATAACGATTGCAACGTCTATTGCCCCTCATGGTATTGAAAATCAGCTGCTTGCTATAGCGAGCTGGAGGAAACAAGGTTTTAAAGTGGTTTCGTTAAATACAAATGAAGAAATCAACCAGTTGCAGGCAGTCTTTCCCGATGTCGAATTTGTTTCCGTTACACGTGATGCGCGAAAAAAATATGGGAAGCCTTTTGTATATTTTGATGATTTTCTAGACTATTTTAAAAGAACAGGGCAAAGGATTTGCGGGATTGTTAATTCGGATGTTCATTTGATTTCTGATCATAATTTAGTTACCTACTTTTCAGTAGAAGCGAGAGATGGCTTAATTTTTGGTTCTCGTGTTGATGTGGATAATTTAGATAACCTGCAGGGTGAAATATATCATATGGGCTTTGATTTTTTCTTTTTTGACCAAACGTTACTGGGAATTTTTCCCAAAGAAGAGTTTTGCATTGGCCAACCTTGGTGGGATTATTGGATGCCGATTGTACCATTAGGAAAGGGAAAGATGGTAAAGCGCCTAATGACTCCGATTGCATATCACGTAAAACATCCAATAAACTGGAATCCAAAGGTGCGAACGGAGTTGGGTTTGAGAATGGCAAAATATATTCGTACAGCGGTTCCCGTAACCAAAGAAAATATGAGGTCATTTTTACAGTACGTATGTAAGATTATTTGGGAAAAAGCTAAAGAAGTGCATTTGTAAAACAATAGTTTTATTAGGAAGGTGAACATTTTGAATATAAACAGTAAAATTTACGTGGCAGGCCATCATGGCTTAGTGGGTTCGGCGTTGGTGCGGACTTTAGAGAAAGACGCCTATACCAATATTATTGGCCGGCGCAGTGCGGAACTGGATCTGCGCTGTCAGCAAGCGGTAGAAGAGTTCTTTGCGGTGGAAAAGCCGGAGTATGTCTTTTTGGCGGCGGCCAAGGTAGGCGGTATTCTGGCCAACAGTACCGAGCCGGCGCCGTTTTTGTATGATAACCTAATGATGGCAGTGAACGTGGTGCATGCAGCGTATCGGCATGGTGTAAAGAAGTTGCTGTTTCTGGGCAGCTCCTGTATCTATCCTAAGCTGGCACCACAGCCGATCCAAGAAGGTTCTTTGTTGACAGGGGCTTTAGAGCCAACCAATGAGGCCTATGCCATTGCCAAGATTACGGGGTTGAAGCTGTGTGAAATGTATAATCGTCAGTATGGCACCTGCTTTATGAGCGTGATGCCGACGAATTTATATGGACCCAATGATAATTTTGATTTGAAGACGTCCCATGTGCTGCCTGCATTATTGCGCAAATTCCATGAAGCAAAAACGGCTGGGGCTGCGCAGGTAGTTGTATGGGGATCGGGCACGCCGGTACGGGAGTTTTTGCATGTAGATGATTTGGCGGCAGCCTGTTTGCATTTGATGAAGAGTTATGATGCCTCCCAGGGAATTGTTAATATCGGGACTGGCCAAGGAGTGACCATTGCGGAGCTGGCTGGGTTGGTCAAAGAGGTTGTCGGCTATGAGGGCGAGATGTTTTTTGATGTGACTAAACCGGACGGCACGCCAGTGAAGATTAATGACAACAGCCGTTTGAAGCAATTGGGCTGGGAAGCTTCCATTTCCCTGAAGGAAGGACTGCAAAGAACCTATCAGTGGTATCTGACGGAAGGCCCGGGGGCGAAACAATGAGCGTATACCCATGGGATGTGGTAGTTGTTGGGGCCGGCCTTTCCGGCGCGACTGCGGCAAGGGCAGCGGCTGAGGCTGGTAAAAAGACGGTTGTTGTAGAAAAACGCAGCCATATTGCCGGTAATGCATATGATGCTTACAACGAAGCTGGAATTTTGGTTCATCAGTATGGACCTCATATTTTTCATACGAATGACAAAGGCGTGTGGGATTTTTTGTCACGCTTTACGAAGTGGAGCCATTATCAACACCGGGTATTGGCCTATGTGGAAGGCCAATATGTGCCGATGCCTATTAATCTAGATACAGTTAACCTTCTTTTTGGCGCTGCGTATGAGCGTGAAACGGTTGAGGCTTCTTTTTTTGCGCCGCGCCGGGAACAAGGGGAATTAGCTAATGCTAGGGATATGGTGGTTAGTCAGGTGGGGGAAGAGTTATATCGACTCTTTTTTAGAGGATATACCTATAAGCAATGGGGCGTCTATCCTGAGAAACTGGATGCTAAGGTCACGGCGAGAGTGCCTACCCGTACTAATCGGGATGACCGTTATTTTAATGATCGATATCAAGGCATGCCTTTACATGGATATACCTGCATGATCCAGGAGATGTTGAATCATCCCAACATCTCCGTGTTGTTGCAGACGGACTACTTTGCAAAGAAACAGTGGTTGCAAGGGGAAACTACAATTTATACGGGGCCTGTAGATCAGTATTTTGAGTGCTGCTATGGGTCGCTTCCCTATCGTTCACTTCGCTTTGAGTGGGAAACTCATGAAGTGGAGAACTATCAACCGGCTGCCGTGGTTAACTATCCTAATGATTATGATTTTACAAGGGTGACCGAATTTAAACAATTGACCGGACAGAAGCATTCGAAAACGTGCATTATTCGTGAGTTTTCTTGTGCGGAGGGAGAGCCCTATTACCCCATGCCGACGCAGGAAGCCGGTGCGTTATATGAAAAGTATCGTGAAAAAACCGCAGCTTTAGACAACGTACACTTTTTAGGGCGGTTGGGAAAATACAAGTATGCCAATATGGATGTAGTGGTTAAAGAAGCTAGAGAGCTTGCACAAGCTCTCTTTACGAAGTGAATTTTTTTAGGGAAAAGGGGGCGCTTTATTGGAGCTGCTGCGTGAATTAAAGTCTCACTTTCGGCGAAAGTTATTTTCTTTTTTGTTTCCCGGCTTGGAGTGGCAGGATATATTGCGCATGGCCAAACCGCCGGAGGCGGTTCCTCCTTTTTCCTTTGCGTCTTGGGTGCGGCAGCAGCCGGAGAAGTTTTTGATTCCCGAAGATGTACTGTTGATGGATACCTTTCGGGTGGAATTTTTTGCGCCCAACCATCAAACGATGCCGGCATTGCAGATTGGCTCTCGTTCGATGCTGTATAATACGTTTCAGTTTGAGGCCATTACTGGTTCGGCGGTTATGGGAGAGCGCTGTTTTACGCTGCCTAGTACGGTTATTCGCTTGGGGCCTGGTTTGGGGTATGAGGGGCCGAATCTGATTGTGGGCCATGATGTGTTTTTGTCCGCCCGCTGGGTGTATGACAACAACGGTCATGCCTATGATATTCGCCAACGGACAGCAGACCTGCTGCAAGCGGAGGACGACTTTCTGGCTTGCGGTTCCGGCGCGGTACATAAGGATTGGGGCACCGTGCCCATGGCGCCGATTCGTATTGCGGATCACGTCTGGGTGGGCCAGGATGCGGTAATTCTCAAAGGGGTGACCATAGGAAAAGGCGCCGTAGTAGGCGCCTTTTCTGTAGTGACTCGGGACGTGGAGCCGTGGACGGTGGTTGCCGGGAATCCGGCGCGTCTGGTGAAGCGCTTAGCGCCCCAGTGTTGAAAGCTCTTGACGGACTTTCTCCAGAACCGGTTTCCATTGGTATGGCGACGGCTGGCGAAAGAGGCGGAAGCTGGGATACCAGGGGCTGTCGCTGCGGCGCAGCAGCCAGCGCCATTCGTTGGCAAACGGCAAAAGCAGCCATACCGGCTTGCCAAGCGCGCCGGCCAGGTGCGGTACGGAGGTGTCGATGGAGATGAGTAGATCCATTTGCTTTAGCAGGGCGGCTGTATCGCCGAAGTCCTGGATATGATGCGTAAGGTCCAAGAGATTGGCTTGTTGGGGCAAGGCTTTTTTTAGTTCTTCCGCAGCGGTGTCTCCTTTTTGCACGCTGAACCATTGTAGGTTCGGCAGGGTGAAGAGATCGGTCCAAAAGGAAAGCGGACAGCTGCGCAAAGCGCCTTGGAGATTCTCTGGATTTCCGGCCCAAACGAAGGCGATTTTTTTGCGTTCTTGCTGCAGGTAGGGGGCCAGAAGAGTCTGCCATTTCGTTTGATAGGCCAAAGGGACGGAGAGATAGGGGACTTCGTTAGGGATGCTGTGTAAGGTTGTCTGAAATAGTGTCGGCAGGCTGAGCAGCGGTACGGCCCAACGGAAAGGCAGCGTTGCAAAGGTCTCAGGGGAATGTTCCACAACCTGATCTACACCATAGACGGAAGCCATGACAGGAATCAAGGATTTTTTTGTGCTAAAAATGACTTTGCCCCCCAGGGCTTTGACATAGGGAAGGTAACGGCAAAATTGCAAATCGTCACCCAAGCCTTGTTCATGATAGACTACAAGGGTTTCTCCTGGAAAAGGCTGACCTTGCCAATGACGTTCTGGCGGATACCACTCGAAGATGGGGCGGTGCGAGGGCACTTTCATACGCCATTCGTATTCGGGCCAGCCGGCTTCATAGCGACCGGCCAGCAGCAAGGCTTGCGCTATGTTGCCGCGGATTTCGGGGCGCGGCGCAACCTGGTAGGCCTGCTGATACGCTTGCAGCGCTTTTTCCGGCTGCTGCAGCCCCTGGTAGGTAACACCCAGGTTTAGGTGGTAATCGCTGACAGCAGGGTTGAGGCGGCAAGCTTCGTGATAGGCCCGCAACGCTTCCGGAGCGCGAGCCAGGGAACGCAGCAGATTGCCCAGGAGATAAAAGCCAGCGTCATGCTGGCGATGGCTGGAAAGATGCTTTTGTAAATATTGCAGCGCTTCTGCGGGCTGATTTTGCTGCAGCGCTTGCTGGTATTGCTGAAAAAAGTCCACACGGGTCACCTCCATAGCATATTGCTTTTATTTTACGTGGAAAAGAAGGTGTTGGCAATGCACTTGACGGCGGACGTCCGCATGTGGAATCATTCGGGCATTGGTACATACATTCAGGGCGTGCTTCCTGTGCTTTGCCGCCTGTATCCGGAGTGGAAGATCACTTTGTTGGGCTCTGCGGAGCGGCCAACGTGGGCTGCTGCCTTGCCAGCACGGTGGCTGACTATGAAAAGTCCGATCTATTCCTTGGCGGAGCAGTTTGAATTATTGCGCCTGGTTCCGGCAGATACGGATGTGCTCTGGAGCACGCATTTTAACACCCCCTGGCTGTATCGGGGGAATTTGGCTGCCACCGTGCATGACTTACTGCCTTTGGCAAGGCCGGATTTTATGGGGCGAGGCAAGCAGATGGCGGCTTACTGGTATTTATGGAGGCTCAAGAAGCAGGCTTCCAGGATTATTACGGTATCTCAATTTTCAGCGCAGGAGCTGCAACGGTATCTGCAGGTGCCGAAGTCTCAGATGCAAGTGATCCCTCATGGCGTGGATCCTTTCTGGAGAGAAAGCAGTATGGAGGATGCTCGCTTGCCTGGGATGGATAAACCATATTTTTTATTTGTCGGTAACATTAAGCCGCATAAAAACGGCAAGGTCCTTTTGGCGGCCATGAAGCGTCTGGAACAGGAATTGCCGCACCGGCTGCTGCTGGTAGGGCAAAAAGAAGGCTTTCGCACCGGCGATGGCGAGCTGCTTAGTGCGGCAGAGGCTTTGGGGGAGCGCGTACTCTTTACGGGACGAATTTCCAGGGAGGAGCTGCGGCGTTATTATCAACAAGCGACAGCGCTGCTTTTTCCTTCGGTGTATGAGGGATTTGGGCTGCCTGTGTTAGAGGCGATGGCAGCAGGGTGCCCGGTTTTGTCTTCTGATGCGGCGTCGCTGCCGGAGGTTGCAGGGGAGGCCGCTCTGTATTTTAAGGCGGAAGATGCAGCTTCCTTAGTGCGGCAAATGCGTCTTCTATGCGGTGATGCTTCTGTAGGAAGGCGGCTGCATGAGCAGGGAAAAGAGCGGAGCCTCCAATTTTCCTGGGAGAAAAGCGCTGCAAGCCACGGACGTGTGTTTCAGCAAATTGCATTGACTGGGAAATAAATGGGAAAACCAGGACTTTTTTAGTAGCGTGGAGAAGTTAAAGATAAAGGCGATTATAGGGGGATTTGCGTATGCCGAAAGCGTTAATAACGGGAATTAATGGACAGGATGGATCGTATTTAGCAGACCTGCTTCTTAGCAAGGGCTATGAAGTGCATGGTACTGTACGCAGGACATCCCTGGAAAGCAATGAAAAGCGGCAAAACATACTTCACAATGAGAAACATTTGACCTTGCATCCGGTGATGCTTGATAATCATCTGTCCGTATATAAGTTGATTCAAAAGGTGCAGCCTGACGAGTGCTACCATTTGGCGGCATCTAGCTTTGTCAGCTATTCTTTTGAGGACGAAGCGGCAACCATTGAAACGAATTTTAATTCGACCCATTATCTGCTTTCCTGCATCAAGGAGCTTGTGCCGTCCTGCCGGTTTTATTTTGCCGGTTCCAGTGAGATGTTTGGTCATGCCGTAAGCGCTCCGCAGGATGAGAGTACCCCCTTTAACCCGCGTTCCATTTATGGCATATCCAAGCTTGCCAGCTACCATGTGGTGAAAGCATATCGGGATTTCCACGGTTTGTTTTGCTGTACCGGAATTACCTATAATCATGAGTCGGAGCGACGGGGGCGGGCTTTTGTGTCCCGCAAGGTTACCACGCAGGTGGCGAAAATTTCTTTGCAGCAAGGCGGGGCTTTGGAACTGGGAAATTTGGACGCTTCCCGTGACTGGGGCTATGCTCCTGAATATGTAGAGGCTATGTGGCGGATGCTGCAGAATGAGCTGGGAGCGCGTGATTATGTTATTGCTACTGGAACGCTGCATACGGTTCGGGACTTGCTTCGCGTTGCCTTTGGCGAGGTGGGTTTGGATTATGAGCAGTATGTCACAGTGAATCCGGATTTCTTCCGACCTGGTGAGTCAGTTCCTTTGGTCGGGAATGCCGGGAGAATCAAAGCGGAGCTTGGCTGGGAGCCACGCATTTCCTTTGAAGCGATGATTCAGCAGATGGTGCGCAATGATCTGAAGCTGCTGGGTGGTTGAGTACGAGCGCCTATGGGAGTGATAAGGAGGGAGTCAAATGGCAATAGCATCGGTTTCTCTGGTGAGTGCGTCCGGGAATCTTTCGATTGATTCGTTGCTTTGCGGGAACAAATGGAGTCTTGCGAGTTTGACTTACAGCTTTCCGGTTGCGGGCTCTACTTTTCTTGTTGATTACTCTTCCACGCAAGAGCCGTGGCACGGTTTTGGTGCGGCTACCAGCAGCCAACAGGCAGGGTTGCGGCAGGCGCTGACGCTTTGGGCGTCGGTGGCTAATTTGTCCTTTAGCGAGGTTGCAGAGCCTGGCAGCAGCGGCGTTCTTCGTTTTGGCAGAAGCAGTGCGACAGAAACGGCAAGCGGTTATCTGCCCAGTAGCAGTGAAAGTGGCGGTGACGCCTGGTTCGGATATAATTATGATTATACGAATCCACAGTGGCAGACCTACAGCAATTATGCTTTCACGACAATGCTCCACGAGATTGGGCATTGTTTGGGGCTGAAGCATCCCGGTTACTACGGCGACGGCGATGAAGCTCCTTATGCTGCGGCGGGAGAGGATTGTCTCTCGTATTCCGTGATGAGCTATCGTTCGTATGCAGGGGCCAGCACGGTTGGCGGCTATAGTGCAGGAGACGATTCATATCCGCAGACGCCGATGCTGAATGATATTTCGGCGATGCAGTATTTGTATGGCGCCAATTATTCCTATAATGCGGACAATACTCGCTATGTCTTTTCTCCCGTTGATGCCAAGATTTTCAAAACCATTTGGGATGGGAACGGAATTGACACCTACGATGCTTCCGCTTATGCTAGTGGCGTGGTTTTGCAATTGGAGCCTGGCTATTGGAGTACGATGTCTGAAGCGCAAGTGGCTGATTTGGGAAATGGCGTAAAAGCTTCTGGCAATGTGATGAATGCCAGGCTATATAGTGGGAATACGCAGTCTTTGATTGAAAATGCAGTGGGCGGCAGCGGCGATGATACGTTGCGCGGCAGTTCCGGCAATAATAGTCTGGATGGCGGGGCTGGCGCAGATCAGTTGTGGGGCTGGAGCGGTGGCAACGATACCTTAACCGGCGGCCAGGGCAGCGATGCGTACTGGTGGGGAAACACGGACGGTCAAGATGTTGTCGCTGCAGATGCCTATATGGGCAGCGATATTTTGCGACTATATGATATTTTACCGGGTTCCTATCAGGCAGGTAATAGTGGAGGCTCTTTGGTTTTGCAGAGCGCTGCGGGAGCGACCTTGACTTTGAGCAACTGGTATCAGCAAAATAATACTGAGCGGCTGCAATGCTTTGTCATGGCGGACCAAACCGCATATGCCTGGAACAACGGCGCAGGGGCTGTTGTCAATTTGTATGATTCTGCTTATACGGAGACGGTGCATAAGGCGGTTGCTGCTGAAGGAGGTCATTGTATTTTGCGTGGGTCCTCGCAGGACGATACGCTGCAAGGCGCAGGCGGCGGAGACGATCTTTGGGGCGGCGCGGGCGGCAATGATCTTCTCTTTGGCGGCAGCGGATATGATACGTACTGGTTTGACGCTTCTGAAGGAACCGATACCGTGGCTGCCACTGCCGATAATAATCAAGATACTCTGAGATTTCAAAATTCGTGGCTGCCAGAGCAACTTTCTGTTTCCTTGCAGGGTGCGGACTTGCATCTCGAAAACGGGAGATCGAATGTGGTTTTAGCCGCCTGGGGGCAAGGCGGCGGGTATCAATTGAACCAATTTTATTTTGCACAGACAGGTAGATCCTACTCCTTGTCTATGGCTACGGGACAGGCGGTATGGTCGTTACTATAAGAGCGTTAGAAGAGATAAAGGGAATTTTGGTCAAAGAGGAGTTGGAGGCTGCATGAAAAGAAGACAGCGTATTCGTAAGGCTATTATTCCTGCAGCAGGCATGGGAACGCGGTTTTTGCCGGCAACGAAGGCGCAGCCCAAAGAGATGCTGCCCATTGTAGATAAGCCAGCCATTCAATTTATTGTGGAAGAGGCCGTCGCTTCGGGGATTGAAGAGATTTTGATTATTACGGGACGCAATAAGCGTTCCATCGAAGATCATTTTGACCGGAACCTGGAATTGGAGTATTCTTTAAAAGCCAGTGGTAAATATGATTTATTGAGTTTAGTGCAGGAAATATCGGAGGTAGATATTCACTATATCCGCCAAAAAGAGGCCAAAGGTCTGGGGCATGCGGTATTGTGCGCCAAGCAGTTTGTAGGCAATGAACCTTTTGCTGTCATGCTGGGTGATGATATCGTGGATGCGACCGTGCCTTGTCTGAAGCAGCTGATAGAAGTCTATGAGGATTGCGGCGGATCGGTGCTGGGTGTGCAGGAGGTACCGAAGCGGCAAGTGTGTCGTTACGGTATTGTTAAGGCGCAGCCAATCAAGGAGCGTCTTTGGAAAGCCCTAGATTTGATCGAGAAGCCTAAACTGGAAGAAGCGCCTTCGCGCTTGGCTGTTTTAGGGCGTTATGTGATTGAACCGGAGATTTTTGAAATTTTGGCGGCGACCCAGCCGGGAGCCGGCGGGGAGATTCAACTGACCGATGCTTTGCGGACTCTAGGAAAAACTAAACCGATTTACGCCTACCAGTTTGAAGGACGTCGCTATGATATTGGGGACAAGCAGGGTTTTTTGGAGGCAACCGTGGAGTTTGCGCTGAAGCGACCGGATTTGCGGGACGGCTTTTTGAAATACCTGCTGCACACCTTGGGGCCGGTCTTGAACGGGGAAGACGATAACGAGGAAGAAAAAAAGGCGGGAAGCTAGCGATGAAGGTTTTGGTGACAGGCGGCGCCGGCTATATTGGTTCGCATGTGGTGCGGGCGCTGCTGCAGGCCGGGCACGAAGTAGTTGTATATGACAATTTGTCCACCGGGCATCGCCAGGCGATCCCGGCGGACGTTCCTTTTTATGAGGAAGATATTCGTGTTACAGAGCGATTGGCCGAGGTACTGCTAGCGGAACGCATTGGGGCGGTGCTGCATTTTGCCGCGCTGAGCCTGGTGGGAGAGTCCATGGAGGAGCCGCAGAAGTACTATGATAATAATATTGGCGGCACGCTTTCCCTGGTGACGGCCATGCGACAGGCGCATGTGGAGAATTTGGTGTTTTCCTCGACTGCCGCCGTGTATGGCGAGCCGGAGCAGTGGCCGATCTTGGAGACGGCGCCTACTTGCCCGACGAATGTCTACGGGCGGACCAAGCTGGTGATTGAGGGTATGCTGGCGGATTTTGCCGCCGCCTACGGGGTGCGCTATGTGTCGTTGCGCTATTTTAATGCTGCTGGCGCCTGGGAAGATGGGGAAATTGGCGAAGATCACGGTACGGAGACGCATTTGGTGCCGTTGATTTTAAAGGCGGCTTTGGGACAGCGTAAGGCCATTTCCATTTACGGAACCGATTATGCGACAGCTGACGGAACCTGCATACGTGATTATATTCATGTCTGCGATTTGGCTCAGGCTCATGTGTTGGCCTTGGAGCATCTGGGGTGCGGCGGAGAATGCCGTGTTTATAATTTAGGGTCTGAGCAGGGTTTTTCGGTGCGCCAGGTGATTGAGACGGCGCGGAAGATAACGCAATTGGATTTTGCTGTAGAAGAAGCGACGCGCCGTTTGGGCGATCCGGCGGTATTGGTGGCGTCTTCGGCTAAAATTCGCCAGGAGTTGGGCTGGAGTCCGGTGCGAAGCGATTTGGCAAGCATTGTGAGGGATGCCTGGCGTTGGCATCAGCGCTGTCCTCAAGGCTATAAATAAGAAGGAAAAACGGGGGTATTGGTTGATGAAAGTAATCATTTTAGCAGGTGGCGGCGGAACTCGCTTGTTTCCTTTATCCAGAAGCTGCTTTCCCAAGCAGTTTATGAAGGTAGGCGGGGAACAGTCACTTTTAGAACAAACTGCAAAACGCTTTTTGCCGGTAGCCCAGGCAGAAGATATGGTTATCGTTACGAATGAGAAGTATTTTCATCATGTGAAGTCGGAATTAGCTGTTTGCGGCTTGCAAGGCGCGCATGTAATTCTGGAGCCGGTGGGCCGTAATACCGCTCCTGCAATTGCTTTGGCAGCTCAGTATTGCCAGGAAATCATGAAAGCGCAGCCGGAAGAAGTGTTATTTGTGGCGCCTTCGGATCATATTGTGCGCCAGCGGGATTTGTTTATCAAGGCTCTGCGTCAGGGTGAAAAATTAGCTCAGCAGGATAAATTGGTGACTTTTGGGATTGTTCCGGATAAACCGGAGACAGGATATGGCTATATTGAAGCCGGTGAAAGCTATGAAAGCGGCTTTGTTGTTAATTCTTTCAAGGAAAAGCCGGATTTGGCTACTGCAGAAACCTATGTAGCCTCAGGCAAGTATTATTGGAATTCAGGTATGTTTGCCTTTACCGCAGAGCATATGAAGCAGGCTTTAAAAGTCTATCAGCCGGAAATTTCGGATTTGCTTCAAGATGGCTATAAAAAGGCCTTGGACGTTTTTGCGGAGATGCCGGATATCTCGATTGACTATGCGGTGGCGGAGAAATCGAAGCAAGTGGTTACGGTTCCGTTAACCGCGTATTGGAACGACATTGGTTCCTGGGATGCGATTTATGATGTTTTAGATAAGGACGAAGACGGCAATGCTGTAAAAGGCGATTGTTTGCCGATTGATTGCCGCAATTCGCTGATGTTGGGACGCAGCCGCCTGATTGCCGGGATTGGACTGGAAGACTTGCTGGTAGTGGAAACTGATGATGTAATTGTGGTGGCCAAAAAAGGAGAGTCCCAGAAGGTAAAGAATCTGGTTAGTGAAATCAAAAAACGCGGTCGTAAGGAAGCGGATGAGCATACAACTATGTATCGTCCTTGGGGCAGCTATACGGTGCTGGGCGAAGGGCCTGGCTATAAGATGAAAAAAATTGTAGTGCAGCCGAGCCAGCAGCTTAGCCTGCAACTGCATTATCACCGCAGTGAGCATTGGATTGTAACCGGCGGCACGGCAAAAGTTACCTTGGGTGAAAACGAGATGATGGTCCATGAAAATGAGAGCGTCTTTATCCCTATGACCACCAAGCATCGCTTGGAAAACCCAGGGCGGCTGCCGCTGGAAATTATCGAAGTGCAAAATGGAAAGTATTTGGAAGAGGACGATATTGTTCGTTTTGACGATGTATACGGGCGTGTCTAAACTGGCTATTTTTCGTATTCTTTTTTCATACTGACTTGATTTAATGTTGGAATTGTGATGGCGAGCTCCTTCAGCGAGTCAAATTCTTCAGACGTTTTTTTCTCACATTCTATTTGCAGTAAGTTTTTTAAGCGCGTTTTTTCTTTTTCAGTCCACTCTGCCGCATAATTTGCTAATTCATAGAATATTCGCCATCTGCTTTCATCTAAGATATCGAATATGGCGACATGGTTTACTATTTCTTCTACTGTATATGAATTATTGTCCTTATTGACGATAACCCCTACATAGGCTTTGATATAGGGGTTGTCGTCATGCACAATATGTCGATCGCGCAGGTTGAGAAAGAAGTTGTACGCCGGCATGAGATCCGGGCGCTTGGCGAACACTACTTGGGGCCAAAGTCTTCTTCGGGCGTCGCTATGCTTAAAGCATTTGTAAAAGATGGTAATGGCGTGATACCATAAGCCCTTCCGGACTTCGCTGCTGAGCGACTTGTTGTTTAAGGCTTCCAGTAGTTGCAGCGAGGCTGTTAAGTCATGACCATGCAAAGAAAATTCTTCAAGCGTTCGTGCTTTGGGCCCGCTTAGTTGCAATAGCTTTTTGGTGGCGGATGGGGAAATCTCTTCTCGCTTGTCCATCAAGGTCATTCCTCCTCTAAAAAAACCGCTAGCGCGGTTCTGGTAAAAAACACAGGAAAAACGGAACACAGAGAAAGGAACGGAACTCAGAGTAACAGAGTAACAGAGTAACAGAGTAACAGAGTAACAGAGTAACAGAGGAAATGCCAGAGAGAAAACATGAAAAACAAGGAACGGAACATATTAATTTTTGTATATGAGTGATTTTCATATTCTCGAACCCTAGAAAAATCAAAGGGTTTTT